>Ga0075880_11_pt3 | contig 212213 bp, 219 predicted proteins | sample RifGroA1_FD_68303 | JGI IMG/M metagenome (GOLD analysis project Ga0075880, IMG submission 68303) | Parcubacteria (Wolfebacteria) bacterium GW2011_GWA1_44_24
GCGACTTCTTCCCAGTTAAAAGCAGTTTACAACCCGAAGGCCTTCATCCTGCACGCGGCGTCGCTCCATCAGGCTTTCGCCCATTGTGGAATATTCTCGGCTGCTGCCACCCGTAGGTGTACGGACCGTGTCTCAGTTCCGTCGTTGGGGAACAGGCTCTCACCCCCCCTACCGGTCATAGCCTTGGTGAGCCATTACCTCACCAACTAGCTGATCGGGCCCAGGCCATTCCTAAAGCGTCTTGCGACTTTAATCCGAATGTTGCATCGGATACTATGGAAAATTAGTCCGCCTTTCGACGAATTATGTTCCACTTTAGGGTATGTACCAAGGTATTACTAACTCGTTCGCCACTATCCATTTTCTTCCCTTAATTTGATGTAATCTCATCTTGTTCAAAAAATGGATCGTTCGACTTGCATGCCTTATCCACGCCGCCAGCGTTCATCCTGAGCTAGGATCAAACTCTCAAAAAAAGTAGCATAGTAGAAAGTAGTAAGTAGAAAGCAAAAAAAATTGCTGACTACTGACTACCTACTACAACCTACTTCAAATATAATTGGGACAATTGAAAAAATTTTGATTGTATTATTAAATTTTCAAACTGCTTTCCGTTACCGCGCATAAACCATTATAGACAACACCTCTCTCTTGTCAACCCCTAAAAACATTGTTAATATACGAGTTATGAAAAAAAATATACATCCTGAATACTTTTCTTCCGCCAAAGCCAAATGCGCTTGCGGCGCCGTTTTTACCATTGGTTCGACAAAGCCGGAAATTCACACGGAAATCTGCGGACGCTGTCATCCTTTTTACACCGGCAAAAAAAAACTAGTTGACGCTATGGGCCGCGCCGAAAGATTCAAATCCCGCGTCAGCAAGAAAAAAGAATCTCCGAAGAAAAAAGTGAGAGTAAGGAAATTAAAATCCTAACTCGCAATAATTTTCAAATGAATAAAATTATTGTTGAAATACGCGCCGGCGCGGGCGGCGACCAAAAGAAATCAGACCGCTATTTTTGCCAAAAAAAACAAATATTATTATAAATAAAATTATCTTAGAAATCAGAGCGGGAACCGGCGGCGATGAAGCCGCTATTTTTGCCGGCAATTTGGTAAGAATGTACCAAAAATACGCCGCTCGAATGGGTTGGAAATTTTCCGTTCTCGACACCAATCAAACCTCGCTTGAAGGATATAAAATATTTGTCGGAAAAATCGAAGGGCAAGGCGTTTATGAAAATTTGAAGCAAGAATCCGGCGTTCATCGGATTCAAAGAATCCCCAAAACCGAAAAAGCCGGCCGGGTCCACACTTCAACGGCCACGGTTGCCATCCTTCCCGAAGTGGAAGCCAAAGAAGTAAATATTAGTCCCGATAATTTGGAAACCACTTTTTCCCGAGCCGGCGGACCGGGCGGGCAAAATGTCAATAAAGTGGAAACCGCCGTCAGAATTTTACATAAACCCAGCGGCATCGTTGTTTCTTCCCGTGCCGAACGGTCCCAACACGCCAACCGCGAAGCGGCTTTAACGGTTTTACGCGCCAAATTATATGAAGCGCAAAAACAAAGCGAAGCGCAAAAATTAGGCGCCAACCGCAAAGAACAAATCGGCGCCGCCGAACGGGCGGAAAAAATCAGAACTTATAATTTTCCAGATGATAGAATTACCGACCACCGCATCAATAAAAAATGGCATAATATTGAACGCATTTTAGACGGAGACCTTGACCCGATTATCAAAGCGTTCAAAAAATCTTCTTAAGAAGTCAAAATCGCGATATCGTCTTCAAATTGCTGAGCGCGGGAAATAACTCTGGCGCCGTAAGTCCAAAGATACCTTTGCCAACGGGAGCCGGCATAATATCTGGCTGCCGCGATTCTTTCCTGGGCCAAGCTGGCGTTAGCCGCGCCGGCGTCTTTCAAATACAAAGCGGTGGCCGTAAAAGCATCTTCGTTTTTCCAGGGCGAAGGCGGATTATTGCCGGTAATCTCCGTTATTCGGCTCTTATATATGTTCCAGGTGGAAGGAATAAATTGCGCCGGTCCCATCGCGCCGCCGTAAGCTCCGTCAGCGTTGGCGCAAGAAACTTTTATCACTCCTGATTCGACATTGCTCGTTAAACCCAATTCCCAGATAATTTCCAAAAATATCGGGATATCGCGTTTCGGATGCATCGCCGTTTTATAATCGCATTGGCCGACATTTTTGCCTAAAGCCGATTCCCTGTCCAAGACCGCCAAAATCAACGCCGCCCGCACACCGGTCGCTTTTTCGGCATATTTTGCCAATTGATAAGCTTCTTCAAAAGAAAGTTCGCCGCCGCCAAGCAATTTAAAAATTTGTTTTCGGATTTCAGCCGCGGTTTTTTTGGTTTCAACCAGAATTTTTTGGTATTCCGATTCCCTCCCCTTGGTGACTTTAAGCAAAGTATTTTTGTCTTCCTGAGTTTTTTGAATGCTCGTTTTTTGAGCATCCTGATAAGATTTTAACGCGGTTGCGTCAGAACGCTCCAAAGCCAGCGCTTCTTTTTCATCAACCAATTGATCTTTCAAAGACGTGATTTTTTCCAGAACGGTTTTCAAATTATCCTGAACGGACAAAAGATTGTTCAAATCGTTGAAAAAATCCGAAAGCTGAGGATTGGCCAAAAGCACTTCGAGCATTTTTTTATTGCCGCTTTCGTAAATGTTTTGCAGAGTTTCCGATAAAGCTATTTTGTTGAAATCAATGTCTTTTTGAGTGGAATCGATTTTCGATTGGGTAACGCCTATTTCCTCATCAAGCCTTTTAAGATTTAAGACAACGGCTTTTATCTGAAGATTAAGTTTGGCGATTTTAGCGTTAAGTTTTTCAACTTCGGATTTAAGAGTGTTTCCCTGTTTTTTTAAATTTGCGATAGTTGTTTCGTATTCATCTATCTGATTTTCATATTTTTCAAGTTCCGCTTCCAATGTTTTTCTTTTATCTTCATTCTCGACGCTGGAAGCGGCCAGAGAGACGACTGTTGGCGCTTTAACCAGCCCGAAAACAAAAGGAAGAGCGACGATAAAAATCAAAATGATTCCCGTAAAAGATTTTAAGGAAATGAAAAAAAATTCGCCTTTTTTGAGACTGACTCTGGGAGAGAGACGCCGAAAAGAATTTAAACCAGAGTCTTTTTTTATGTCGATTAAGACGCGAGGTCTTAACATTTTACAATTATTTTGTTTTTTCCTCGGTTTCTTTTTCTTTTTCCCTTAATTCTTTCTTTTCTTCGGTTTCCACTTTTACTTCTTCAACGCCTGCCGGTCCGGCCGGAATTTCTTCTTCTTTGGCCATTTCCGTAACGGTGGCGATTACGGTTTCCGGAGCAACCAAAACTTTGACTTCTTTAGAGATTTTCAAATCTTTGACAAAAACGCTCGCGCCGATGTCTGAAATAGCGTTGATATCAACTTGAAAATTATGAGGCAAATCTCCGGGCAAAGCTTCTACTTCTATTTCGTGCATCGCTTTGACCAAAATTCCGCCTTTTTCCCTGATTGCCGTTGATTCACCGACGAATTCCAGAGGAATTCGCGCCCGGATTTTTTCATTCATCTTGACGCTGTAAAAATCAATGTGGGAAATTTCGTCGGTAAAAGCGTTTTTATCGATGTCATGAATTAAAACATTGAATTCTTTTTCTCCGACCTTCAGTTTAATGACGGTATTTTCGCCGGCTTCTTTGAAAAGGCGCGAAAATTCTTTGGCCGAAACGCCGAGATGCAAATTTTCCAATCCATGGCCGTAAAGCTCGGCCGGAATCAAGCCCGTTTTACGCAAGGATTTGTTTTTCTTTCCGAATATTTCTCTTTTTTGAACGATAAGTTCCATATGGTTTTCAGCGATTATTTTTACCTTTGATGATTTCATCAATCACGCCGTATTCTTTGGCTTCCTGAGCAGTCAGATAAAAATCGCGGTCCGTGTCTTTTTCTATTCTCGTCAGCGGCTGACCGGTATGTTTTACCAAAATCTGATTAACCCGGTCTTTAATTTTAAGAATCTGGCGGGCGGCGATTTCCACTTCCACGGCCTGGCCGCCGGCTTCGCCCATTACCTGATGAAGCAAGATTTCCGAATTGAGTAAAGCAAATCGTTTGCCTTTTTTACCGGCCGAAAGCAAAACCGCGGCCGCCGAAGCCGCCAAGCCCATGCAAATCGTCGAGACATCCGGCTTAATATATTGCATTGTATCGTAAATCGCCATGCCGGCGGTTACCAACCCACCGGGGCTGTTGATGTAAAGAGTGATGTCTTTTTTGAAATCTTCGTGCTCCAGAAAAAGCATCTGGGCAATAATGCTGTTTGCTGTCTGGTCGGTAACCGGACCGCCGAGAAAAATAATCCGGTCTTTCAAAAGACGGGAATAAATGTCGTAAGCGCGTTCGCCGTATTGAGATTTTTCTATAACGGTAGGAATCAAATTCATAAAAATTTTATTTTTTTTGTTTGTACGCTTCTCGCGCTTTATTAATTTCTTCTTTGGCTTTTACCGATCCTTCCCAGCCGAAAATTTTGACTTTTTTGCCTTCCAATTCTTTGTAGGCCTCAAAAAAATGGGCTATTTCTTTCAAGGAATGTTCGTGGGTGGCTTTAATGTCTTCAATGTCTTTAATATTGTCAAAACGCGGATTGTCCACCTGAACGCCTAAAATTTTATAATCTTCATCCCCGTTGTCAACCATTTTTAAAATCCCGATGGGCCGGACTTTAACCGCGCAGCCGGGAAAAAGCGGGTCGCTGCCGAAGACAAGCGTATCCAGATGGTCGCCGTCCGCGGATAAAGTTTCCGGAATAAAGCCGTAATCTGTCGGATAATGCATCGGCGAAAAAAGAACGCGGTCAAGCTTAATCATCCCGCTTTCTTCGTCAAATTCATATTTATTCTGGCTGTTTTTTGGAATTTCAACAATAACGTTGAATTCCTCGGGCGCGTTTTCGCCAATGGACATTTTGAACATAAAATAATTTTACTCTTTTTCTTCGCTTTTTTCAATTTCAGAACCGGCTTCGGCGATTCCTTCGGCCACCGCTTCTTCCGGCCGCGAAAGCGAACGCACGTCTATCTTCCAACCCGTGAGTTTTGCCGCCAGCCGCACATTTTGCCCCCCCTTGCCGATAGCCAAACTTAACTGGTCTTCTGGAACAAAAACCCGGGCTTCGCGGCGGGGCAAAATTTCCACTGCCTTGGCTTTAGCCGGCGATAAAGCCGCGGCCACAAATTTATCTGGGTTTTCCGACCATTCAATAATGTCGATTTTTTCATTGCCTAATTCATTGGTTACGGCCATCACGCGCGTCCCCCGCTGACCAACGCAAGCGCCAACCGGATCCACTCCCTCAACTTTTGAATCAACCGCTATTTTTGTCCGATTGCCGGGCTCCCGAGCAATCGCTTTGATTTCCACCGTGCCTTCGTGAATTTCCGGCACCTCCAACTCAAATAACTTGCTGACAAACTTGGGATGAGATCTCGAAAGGACCAATCCCGGCGACCTCCCGCTTTCTTCTTGAACCGCCAAAAGATAAAATTTCAATCTCTCACCGATACGATAATATTCGCCGGGTATGGTTTCATTAAAAAACATCACTCCGACCGCCCGGCCGATGTCGACAAAAACATTGCCGCGCTCAATGCGCTGAATGACTCCTGAAACGATTTCTCCTTCTTTTCCGGCATATTCTTTTTTGATTGATTCCCTTTCCGCTTCCCTAATTTTCTGCAAGACCACCTGTTTGGCCGCTTGAGCGGCAATACGACCAAAATCTTCGCGCTCCTCTAAAGGAAATTCCAATTCTTCGTCAATCTTAACGTCGGATTTAACGGCTTTCGCTTCGTCAAGAAAAATATGCCTTTCCGAATTGTAAAGCGGCAAAAGTTCTTTTTCACTCTCCTTACTCTTATCTTCAATTTCCGGTTCTTTCCCCTCTTCCTTCACTCTTACCGTTGTTTCATCAACCACGGTTCTTATTTTCCAAAATTTAAAACTGCCGGTTTTGAAATTGATTTCGGCTTTGATGTTTTCTCCCCTTTTCCCGAATTCCTTGCGGTAAGCGGCGGCCACGGCCGATTCCACGGCTTCTGCGACCATCGATTTATCGATGCCCCGCTCATCGGCGATTTGTTCTATAACTCTGTTTAGATTTTTGATGTCCATATTATGACAATAAAGTCCGCTCTTGGCGGACTTTAATCAAGATAAATTATATGGCAGAAAATAAAAATTGTCAATTCTCGCGCCGCCATTCATCAATTTTTTTATGATTTCCTGAAAGAAGAATTTTTGGAACTTTATATTTTTTCCCTTTGTATTTAAGAACTTCCGGCCGGGTGTAAACCGACAATCCGGCGCCATACCGCTTCTCTTCCAATGATTCTTGCTTGCCTAAAACGCCGGGGATTTGACGGGAAACCGCGTCAATTAAAACCATTGCCGGCAATTCGCCGCCGGTCAAAACATAGGGTCCGACACTTAAATTTTCAATTTTTAATTTTAAATTTTCAATTACTTTTTCCACTCTGGCGTCGATTCCTTCATATCGGCCGCAGATTAAAATCAGATTGTCGTAATTTTTCGCCAAATTTGCCGCCGTCTTATTATTAAATTGTTTTCCTCCCGGAGTAAATAAAATAACTTTGATTTTCTTTTTTGACGCTTGACGATTGATATTTGACACGGCCTTAATAATCGGCTCAACTGTTATTACCATTCCCGGCCCGCCGCCGAACGGACGATCATCCACTTTGCGATGCTTGTCTTTCGTAAAATCCCGCAAATTATGGATTTTAATATCAACCAATTTATTTTTTTGGGCGCGCTTCAAAATAGACTCATTTAAATATGATCCGCCTTTGGCGGAGAAAATCTTCGGGAAAATTGTAATAATATCAAAACGCATATAAATATATTTTAAAACAAAAATCCCGCTTTTGACAGCGGGATTTTTAAAATTTGATTAAATATTTCCGGTTTCTCTTTCAACTAAAGGCCTTTCTCTCGTTGAACCTTCCGGTTCGGCTATTTTCAGATTGACTCGGGCGTTGTTTTTAACTCCGACTATCCTTAACAATGACCGGATTGCCTGAGCCGTTAATCCCCTTCGGCCGATAACTTGAGCCATATCGGTCGGATGAACATGAAGAGTCAAAAGCACTCCCATCTCATCGACTTTCCGCTCAACTTTCACTTCATCGGGATGATCAACAATAGACTGAACGACGAATTCAAGAAATTTCTGGTCTCTTCCTTCCATAACTATATGTCTTTAATTCTGATTTTCTTCCGACCTTTTATATTGCTAAAACAATATCATTTTCAACGATAAAATCAAGCCGCAACCGGCGCTTCCGGCGCTTTAGCTTCCAAAACCGGCTCTTCGGAAGATTTTTTGGAAACCTTGTGCATCGGTCTTTTCTGTCCTTTAAGCACGCCTGCTTTAATCAATAAATTATAAACTCTGTCCGTCGGCTGAGCGCCGTTTTTCAGGCGGTATTCGATTCTTTCTTTGTTAATTTTCAATTCGTTGCTGTGAGGATTAAACCAGCCCAAATCTTCGATAAATCGACCAAAAACCTTTGACCGCTTTTCAGACACGATAATTCTGAAAGTCGCATACCCCTTTTTCCCAATTCTTTTTAATTTAATGGCTAACATGATAGCTTATAGCTTATAATTTATGGCTTTTGATTGTCAAGTTTTAATGACAACACTTTTGATGTGCCGTCTTCATTCATTGTCACGCCATACAACACATCGGCAATTTCCATTACCGCCCGATTGTGGGTAACAACGATAAACTGGGTTTGGGAAACGGATTCTTTGACGAGGTTGGCGAAGCGGCGAGAATTTCTTTCGTCAAGCGCCGCGTCAATTTCGTCCAAAACCAGAAAGGGCGGCGGAGACACGGAAATTAAAGCGAAAAGCGCGGCGACGGAAACCAAACTTTTTTCTCCGCCGGAAAGCATTTCCAAATTGGTAATTTTCTTCTTCGGCAAATTCAATTCAATTTCAATGCCGATTTTTTCTTCCTGTTCTTGTTCTTCCCCATCGCCCGTTTCATCGTTATCGCTTTCATTTTCACCGCTACTGTCATCGTTCTTAACTTTTAACTTTGAACTTTTAATTTTTAATTTAGCATGGCCTCCTTCAAACATCAACCGGAAAAAATGATCGAATTTCTCGTTGATTAAATGGATGGCTTTATTGAATTCGTTTTTAATTTTTTCTTTCAATTCTTTAATTAAAATTTTTAAATCATCTGAAGCTTTCTCCAGATCTTCAACTTGAGAAGATAAAAAATTGTGGTGTTTTTCGACGGTTTCGGCTTCTTTAAGCAAAAATTCGTCAATTTCGCCGATATTGGCAAGTTCGGCGCGAAGTTTGAACATTTGCTTCTCCACTTCCATTAAATTCGGTTCCCCATTTTTTATTTCCGATTTTCCCAGTTCTTCTATTCTTCTTCCCGCTTGACTCATCTGAACTTCCAAATCCCGGAATTTCAAATCCAATTTTTCTTTTTCAAAAAGAATTTTTTGTTTTTGGCTTTCCAAAACAGACAATTCATCTTTCTTTTGTTCAAAAAAACCGTAGGCTTTCTGAAAACGCTTGTTGAATTCTTCCAAACCGAGAGCGATTTCGGATTCCGATTTTTCGACCTCTTTTATGCCTTCTTCCGCGGTTCCAATTTCTTTAATAAGACCTTGCCGAGATTCTTCTAATTCCCTTAATTCTTCTATTTTTCTGTTTTGCGGCCGATTCAAAAAATCGTCTATTCTGGAAATTAATCTTTCAATCATTGCCGCGGCTTCCTTGATTTCTTCCAACGCGAGACCATCCTTGAGACCATCTTTGATTTCTCCGATAAAGTTTAAAATCTCTCCTTCGCCGAAAGAACCGCCGGCTTCTTGATTTCCCAAAATTTCCAATTTAGCCTCTAAGCGGCTCAATTCTTTCTGAATTTTCAAATACTTTTCCGATAATTCGTTTTTCCGGCTTCGGAGCAAATTCAAATTATGGGGGCTGGATTGTCCTTCTATTTTTTTGACCTCGCTTTCGAAAATTCTCAATTCTGATATTTTCTCCGAAATCCGTTTTTCCAGCGCTTTCAAATCAAATTCAATTTTTTGTTTTTCTTCGTTAATCCCGCCGGCTTTGAAAGAAAAATAATTGTCTTCCAATTCTTTTAATTCTTTTTCCACTTCCGCTCTTTTCTGCCACTTAACGGTTTGGCGTTTGAGCATCCTTAAACGCGGAATAACTTCTTCAATCATCGCTTTCACTTTTTCCAGATTGAAATTGGTATTTTCCAATTTTCTTTCAGCTTCGGATTTTTTTATCTGGAACTCCCTCAGTCCCAAAACTTCTTCGATCATCACCCGTCTTTCTTCCGGCGAAACCCGGACAAACAAATCGCTTGAACCCTGATTGATAACGGTCAATCCTTTGGTGCCAAGCCGGCTGCGGGCGAAAAAATCAATTATATCTTTGAGGCGCGTTTCGGATTTATTGAGAAAATATTGCGAAACACCGTCGCGGCTTACGCGGCGTAAAACTAATATTTCGCTGAAGTCAATTTGGGAAAAACCGGAACTGTTATCAAAAAAAAGCCCAACCGAAGCCATTCCAACTCTCGATCTTTTCGGGGTGCCAGCAAAAATCAGATTTTCTATTTTTGAGCCGCGCAAATTTTTCGCTTCGCGTTCTCCCAAAAGCCAGCGAATAGCGTCGATAATATTTGATTTGCCGGAACCGTTCGGCCCAACAATCGCCGTAATGCCTTTGGGAAATTCCAAAACGGTCTTTTGGGCAAAAGATTTGAATCCGTTAAGTTCGAGGGATTTAAGAAACATGCTTCAACGCGTTCTTTGCCGCTTCCACTTCCGCTTCCTGTTTGGAGAAGCCATCGCCCTGAGCAACCAATTTTTCTCCGAAATACGCGCCAACCGTAAAAATTTTGGCGTGATCCGGACCTTTTTCGGACAAAACTAAATAAATCGGAGTAATTTTAAGCTTTTCCTGCACTATTTCCTGAAGCAAGCTTTTTGGATCTTTATATAATTTTTTCTCAATTACTTCCCCGAGATGATTCATCACCGAAACATTGATGATTTTTTTTGCCGTTTCGTATCCGGCATCAAGATAAATAGCCCCCAAAAGAGCTTCAAAAGCGTTGGCTAAAATCACATCCCGGGCTTTACCGATATCTTTAGCCTCTCCTTTTGAAAGCAGGATATAATTATTCAGTTCGATTTCTTTGGCAACATCGGCGAGCATCTGATAATTAACCAGAGCCGAACGGATGCTGGTTAAATCTCCTTCAGAAAAATCCGGATATTGATGAAAAAGATTTTCGGTAACCGCTAATTCCAAAACGGCGTCCCCTAAAAATTCCAGGCGCTCGTTATGGGGCGTTTCCCGTGAAGGATTCTCGTTCAAGTAAGAACGGTGGGTTAAAGATTCTTTCAATAAATTTTTATTATTGAAGACAACGTCTAATTTTTGTTCTAATTGAGATAAATCCAATTTTTAGAAATTCCAAATCACAAATTCCAAATAACAAAAATTTATTTGGGATTTGGCGCTTGTGATTTGGGATTTAATTCTTTATACACCGTTCCCAAAACTCCGTTAACGAATTTAGAAGAATTTCCGCCGCTGTAATTTTTCGCCAATTCAATCGCTTCATTAATGGCCACTTTTTCGGGGACTTCGGCTTTATCGGCATAAAGCAATTCATAGAGCCCGATGCGCAGAATATTGCGGTCGACAATGGAAATCTGGTTTATCGGCCAAGCCGGCGCGGCCTTTTCAATAACTTTGTCAATATCCTTAATATGTTCTATCACTCCTTTGACAATCCGCCAGACAAAATCCGGCTCGTTAATGCCAGCGCCGAATTCTTTAATATTGCGTTCAACAATTTCCGTCAAATCCTTTTCTTTATTGTAAAAATCCCATTCATAAAGGGATTGAAGCGCGATTGAGCGGGCAATGTGTCGAGTGGCCATTTTACTTCTTTATTTTCAACTTCGGCTCCTTTATTATTTTTCCTTTATAATTTCCGCAACTGACGCAATAACAATGGGGCAAGACAGGATGCTGGCAATTTTGACAAACGAAAATCTGGCTCGATTTCAAAGCCAAATGCGACCTTCTTCGGCCGACTTTTGATTTTGTATGATGTTTTACCGGTACGCCTCCCATAATTTAGAAGTTAGAATATAAAATTTAGAATAAAAAGTCAATTAAAACAGATTTTTTGTTTTTACTCCCATCGGCCCTTTCTGTTTTGAATAAAGAGATTTCTTTCTTTTGTTGTAGGGAATTTCCGCCGGCGAAGACAGATATTCAACCGCAATCTGGCAAATATGCATATTCGGATATAAAGCAACGGCGATATTCGACTGATTGCTAATTTCCAAAGTAAGCGTTCCTTCAAAACCCGGGTCAACAAAACCGGCGCTATGCACTAAAATTCCCATTCTTGCCAATGAACTTTTACCCTCAACTCTTACAACTAAATCGGCCGGCACTTTGATATATTCAACCGTGCTGGTCAAGACAAAATTATTGGGATGGAGAACAAAAGATTCCGCGTCTTTTAATTTATAAGTTTTATAAAAATCTTTCGGCAGTTCTTTTTTTATGTCCAACAAACTATTTCTTTCGGGATGAAAAACTTTGAAAATCGGGCTTAATTTTAAATCAACCGAAGCCGGCCCGATTTGATCCACGTCTAATTTCGGCTTAAAAACCAATTTGCCTTCTTTAATTGTTTTTTTAATGTCTCTATCTGAAAGAATCATATTAAAAAATTAATGATTTATCTTGATTATAATCTAACCGCTGCTTTAACGCAATTTCGGCTTTTTGAAGTTCGGCGCCGATATCAAGCAAATGGTCGGTTCTGCTTAAAATCTCAAGCTGGGCAATTTTTTTCATTATTTCTTTGGCTGTTTCGCCTTCAAAATTCATTAAATCTTCTCCTTGCGGGCCCTGAAAATCAGCGAAAATTTTTCCGTCTTTTACCTTAATTATCAAATATCCCCTAATATCTCTCTGCGTATCGAGGTCAAAAACCAAACTCGGCGTCCTTTCCCAAAACGCGCATTTTACCAATTGATAAGCATTATTCCAATCTTGTTCGTAAATATGGGCTGATTGCGACGTAATCTGAAGATACCCCAATTCAAATCCCAGTTTTTCACAAACTCTTTTTTGTAAAATCCGCAAACCAAAAGCGTTGGGAATCGCGGCTTTGAAAATATCATGGCTTCTAACTGTCGCCAAAAAATGAAGTTTGCCGCGGCTTTGAAGAGCTTGAAGCTGAGTAATGCAAGGCGGCTCTTTTGAAAAAGCGTCAACCTCCGGAACCAATGTTGTCGCCACCGCCCTTCGCGAATCCGGAGAATCTTTTAATTGCTTGATAATCACTTCTTCAATTTGGTCTAATTTTCTGTCATTCAACGGATAACGCATTAAACGATTTCCGTAAGTGTAAGAAATTCCCGTCGGCGGTTCAGGCGACAAAAACACCGAATAATATTCTTTGATGTCCTTTTCCGTAGCGCCCGTAACTTTTTGCAATTCTTCCGGCCACTCTAAAGCCAATAACAAGTCCGGCTTATCTGGATTCTCATCGCTTATTACCCAAGTTACTCCAATCAACTCCCTCTGCTGATAGCCGTATTGCGTTCCTTTAATCAAACCGTATCTCATTATCCTTTCAACCACTCTTGTCCATGCTTCAATAATTGTTTTCCCGCGCGCCAACCAGCCGACTTCTTCCGAAGGAAAAGTTTCCACTTTTTCCAAAACAGCTTCGGGAAATTTTATCGGCTCCATATACGGTTCGCCAACCGCTTCGATTTTTTCAATATATTTTTCCGCTTCTTCAAATAAAAGATGGCTTATGTCAATCAATTCAACATTGCCAATAATCTTTTTTACAATCTCTGCGTCGATTTCTTTTTCCAGTTTGAATTTTGTTCCCCCCACAATACCATCCGAATCAATACCCTCGTTCCAAATTTTCTCAATCAGTGATTTTCCCATTAAACCGAACTGGGTATTGGAAAGCCCGCCGTTTCCCCAAAGAACGATTTTTCTGATTTGCGGATTAAGCGCCAAATTCCGCAAAACAATATTCACTCCGGAACGGCTGTAAAGAGTGCCTAAAATCGCTGTTTTTTCCTGTAAAATTTTTGATTTACCGAAAACAGCTTCCGCTTCGTTCCAAATCGTGCAAAAACCGATTGATTTTCCGCTGCCTAAATACACTTTATATTTTTCCGGCTGATATAAAGAAACCATAATTATAGATAATTTCTTTTATTGATTCGAAGACCTTTTCTGTGGATTTATTGCCGTCAATAAAAACTATATTTTCGTCCGGTAAAACCGTTGGGAGTGCAAGAAAATTTTCCCGCAATTTTTCCTGAAAATCCTTTTGTTCAAAAACTTCTTTATGATTTCTATTGCCATCTTTGGCGATTCTTTCAAGGATGATATCAACGGGAACATCGGGAATAATTGTTAAATCCGGCGCCAAAATTCTCTTATGCATTTCAATGAGTTTTTTAAGCGCGACTCCTTGCGCCTGCTGATAAGCGAATGTCGAATATTTATACCTGTCACAAACAACATGAATGCCGCGATTTAAAAAATTATTAATCAATTCCACATGCGCGCGTCTGTCTTTAACAAATAATTCCGCTAAAAGTTCGGCGTTGTCTTTCGGATTAATGCCTTCTTTTAAGAGCCGTCTTATTTCCCCGTAGTGTTCGCTATTATACGGTTCACGCGTCAAAAAAACATGATTCTTTTTATCGCTGTCAAAAATATAATTTGCCAGCAATTTTACTTGCGTTCCTTTGCCACAGCCATCAAGCCCGTCGATCACTATGAATTTCCCCTTTTTATCCATAAATAAATTTTCCATTACGAATTGATTATTTACCATCTTATTATAAAGATAGAAAAAATCAAACTCTGTCAAAATAAAAAAGCCCGCCTTGAAAAAATTTTTGGCGGGCCATGGTTTTATTTACTTATTTTCTATTCTTTTGTTAACGCGGCGCTTTTCCCGTCTTCGGCTATTTTAAAATCGTCGAAAACTACGGGAAAAAGCTTTTGAAATTGCTTTAAAGTATCAACCATCACGTACCTGATTTCCCACTGGGCGTGAATGTCGGTCCTCATTTTGAAGATATGCCGCCATTCGCGGAAATTACAAGAAATTACTATTTCCGAACATACCGCGTTGGGCAAGAGAAAACGGGCATCTTCATTTACTTTTCCTTTTGTCTTGCCCGCTTTAATCGCTTCTTTTAGTTTCTCCTGAAGCTCCTTATACCAGCCGTCTATCTGTTTTAATCTTTCGCGGTACCAGTCGAGAAGTCCGGCTTCTATTATAGAAGGCGGAACGACATAGTAGTTATTGAAGAAGAACCCGCTTTCGTCGCAATAACGCTGACTTTCCTGAGAAATCGCCATTAAGCGATGACGAACAAGCTGGTGGGTGGCGGCGCGCGAACAACCGGTAAATCGCACCGCGACCCACGAATGTTCAATAACGCTTTCGTGTCCCAGTTTTCTAAGCATTAATACAAACTTCGCGGCCGAATCGTTAGTAATTTTACCCTGCGATTTATAACAAGTGCGACCAGCTTGTTCAATAAGCTGAATCGGACCGGCTCCGGTTATTCCTGTTGAATAGCCCAAAATTTCTGCTTTCCCATTCATTCCTTTATCCACACTCACACCTCCTCTCTTATTTCATCTCCAAGATTTTTTTGACTATTCCCCACGCTTTTTCCTTTACTTCCTGCTCCGACGTCACGGTTGTTTCTATGAGATGCCAAACCGGATTACTTTTTTCTTCCATATATCTTCTATATTGTTCCAGATATCCGATGCGCGCCATTGCGTAAAACTCGAAATTTTCTTTGTCAAACCGCGTGCAATGGCCGTCTTTGCTTTTAGCTTTCCGCTCAAGGCCGATGCCCGGCTCAACGTCGAGATAAATCACAGCGTCGGGTTTTAAACCGCCGGTGGCGATGAAATTTAACTGCTCGCAGATTTGAACAAGCTCTCCCTTGACTCTGCCGAAAATCTGATACGCGACGGTTGAATAAGAAAACCTATCGCTAATCACGTTTTTGCCGCTTTCTAATGCCGGCTTAATCAGCTCATTAACATGCTGAGCCCGGGCGCCGTCCGGATTTTTTCCGCTATTTTAGTTCCGCCCGGTTCGCGGGTAAAAATCACATCATCACGGCCGGCTAAACGCTGGCGCAAATCCGCCATTACAACGCCTTTTCCAGCCCCTTCTCCTCCCTCTAAAACTATGAATTTGCCCATTTTAGGCATCCTCCTTATTTAAATTTTTGTCAAAAATACGCTGTGATTAAAATACTATTATTTTTATAAAATGTCAATTGAGAAAATTTTTACAAAAACTCCTCCGATGAATTGCCGAATATCCGTATTTTTTTATGGCCTTTATATGTTTTTTTGTTCCATAACCTACATTATGAATAAAATCGTAGCGCGGATATTTTTTATGCAATCTCTTCATCAATTTATCGCGGCGGACTTTGGCGACAATTGACGCCAAAGAAATCGCTTTAATCTTTTCGTCTCCTTTAATAACTGTCTTAATTTTTATATTTTTAAATTGTAATTTTGATTTGTTAATATATAATCCGCCATCGAGATAAACTCGACAATTCTTAATTTTAAATTTTTTAATTAAACTCCCAAAAGCGTTTGCGGCCGCTAAATTCGCCGCCTGAGAAATATTTATTTTATCAATTGTTTTTGGTGGAACTGACACTATCCCATAGGATAGTATTGATTTTTTGACATAATTAAACCAAGCTTCTCTCTGTTTCGGCGTTAATTTTTTGGAATCTTTCGGTTTTATTTTAAATTTTTTTTTGATTGGCAGCGCCAAAGCCACGACAACAACCGGCCCGGCCAACGCTCCCCGCCCCACCTCGTCAATGCCGATAATATATTTATATTTTGCCGACATAATAAAAAAGACTGGCTTTAAACCAATCTTTTTATTTTAACATATTTATCCCGTAATAAGCCGAGCGTTTAGAGAGAATTCAAGTCCGCGTCGATTTCTTGAAATTCTTTATCTAAATTATTTATGTCGACGCTGTTGAGAGCATCGTTAATTGAAGCGGTGCTGTCTTCCTTAACAACCGGCGCCCCTGCTTTTGGAGCCGCGGGCTGAATTCCTTTTTGAGACTGCCAAACCCAAACGCCAAAACCTATCAAAACAATCGCGATAATCAATATTATAACTGTGAGAATAATTTTGTTCATATTTTATTGGTTTGAAGAAGTGGCTGTGCTGGTAGCGGTGCTTGTCGCAACTTCCAATTCATCGACTCTCGGAATCTGCGCCAAAGTCACGGCCGCTTTTTTGACCGCTTCCCTGGCCGCCTTTACGGTTTCCTGAACTTTCGTTAAATCGTCGTGCAACACCTGCCTTGTCTTGCCGACATCCGTCCTTAAAGCGGCTTCCGTACTAATGATAATCGTGTAAGTTTTTCCGGCTTGGGCCGCGATCGCCGCCCGACTGGCCGCGATAACGTTATTAGCTTCGGTAATGGCGGTCCTAACCGCGCTGATATCCAAACCATGAGCTTCGGCTTTATCCGCCCGGCTACCAATGCGGTCAAGAACTTTCTCCAATTTTTCCAGCACGTCGGAAAAATGATCCAATCTCCTTTCGTTTAATTCATTAATCTGATTATTAATTCTTTCGACCGTCTGCTTCTTGCGCTCGTCTTTGATTTTTATCAAGCGATTTTTCAGGTCCTCCCGATTCTTCTGAATCTGGCTCTGCAATTGGGCGCGTTTTTCTTCTATGGTATTTTTAAATTCTTCTCTCTTCTGCTCTATTAAATTTTTGGCTTCTAACCGCTTTTCTTTAAATTCCTCCAACGCTCCCTCCCTTAACTGGCTTATCTCTCCTTTTAAATTCTGCCTTACTTCCTCGATATTCTGACGAAAATCCTGCTGGATATCGCGGATTTGCTGGCGGAACGGAGTTGCCGAAGTCCCAGAAGTTTGAGCGGCTGTTGGCAGAATTAAAGCTCCAGCGCTCAATAAGACCGCGATTATCGCCGAAAAACCCATTAAAAAAATCTTCTTATTCATCATTTTTAATGATAAGCCGCAAAACATTGATGTCAAGGCCAGCTGTGGATAACTCCTGCCCACCGGCAAACAGGTTTTTTATATTTTATTGAATAATTTTAATCTTGCTCCAACAATTTTTCTGATTTCTTCGACAGCCGGCGACAACAATTTATACGGAACGATCTCTTCGGGATTTTCTTTTAAAGCCGCATTGAGTCCATTCCGCCAAGCCAGCCGAATTTCGGTGTTAATGTGAATAATTGAGACGCCGGCGTCAATTGCCGCTAAAAATTCTTCGTCCCTGATACCAGAGCCGCCATGAAGCACCAACGGAACGCCGGCCGCTTCCCTGATTTCTTTTATTCTAGAAATATTAAGATGGGGATTCGGCGTGTTTTTGAACATTCCGTGGATATTGCCCACAGCCGGCGCCAATAAATCAACTCCGGTTTCTTTAACAAACCGGCTGGCTTCTTCCGGCTTAGTCAAATCTTCTTCTTTGATTGCCGCGCCTTCGGGAATTTCTTTTAAAATAGTCGACGAACCACCGATATAGCCAAGCTCACCCTCAACCAAAATATCCGGATTGATTGATTTTACGTATTCAACAACCGCCTTTGCTTGTTTAATATTTTCCTCAAGCAGCAATTTCCCGCCGTCAAAAAGCACTGCATCAAAACCGGCTTCCACCGCTTCTTTTATTTTTTCAAAAGAATGAGTATGGTCGGCGTTCAAAAAAATCGGCCAATTGAATTCTTCTCGCAAATTCTTTACAAGTAAAGCCGCTCTTTTGGTTCCGATAAAATCCCGTTCGCCTTCGGAAACGCCGATAAGCACCGGCAAATTAAATTCCTGAGTCGCCTTAAAAATACCCTTCAAAGCAACACAATCGGAAATATTAAAATGGCCAATCGCGATTTTGCGGCTTTCGGCTTCGTTAATTATTTCTTTCAATGATTTCATATCTCAAACCACCCCTTAATGATGTTTTCTTTTATCGTTTCCTCCATTTTTTCTTCGCCGAAATACTCGATAAAAATCCTGTTCCAAAGCGATTCCTGATGATGATAAAAATATTTAACCAGTTCTTTTTCCATAACCAAAGACATCACCGTGTCAACAAGATTAAAACTCACCAAAACTTCAATACCGGTTTCGTCCTTAAAATAATCTCCGACCCAATTCAAATTCTGCCAAAATGCTAAATCAACCGCAAAACCGTCAAGCAAGTCGCCGGCCCGCGAAAGCATTCTCTCCATTCTTTCCCAGTGCAGCGCCTCGGGATTAAGATGAGGAAAAGACAACCTCCAGTCATTTATATCGTCTTTACCCAAATATCTTTGGACAATCAGCCATTGGGATTTTTGATCTCCGCCAGCCGGTGAAGGCGGCTGACGGTCAATCACATCTCCCCTTAACAAAGAAATCAAATTATCAGCGAAAGTTTCTTCATTAGCCGCGAATTTTTTAAATAACGAAGAATAAAAAGGAATTTCGTTCAAATAATGAAGCACCAAAGAAAACATTCTCAATAATTCTCCGGAGATGCCCAAAACAACCGGTATTACAAAGATTATGCCCATTTCCTTAAGATGAGAAATGTTGTGATATTTTTTTCTGACGAATGATTCGGCCGCCACCGCCCACTTTTGGTCCAGGGTTTTCAGAATTATTTCTCTTTCTTCAAAATCGCTCGGTTTGAGAGTTTCATATTGCTTAAAAAAAACATCGTTCAGCCAATCGGCGTCTTCCAAAAAACGAATAGCGCTGAAAATTCCGAAAATATCTTCTTTTTCCACCAGCTCATCGACATTTTTATAACCCAAAGAACTTATTATATTTTGGGGAGGCTGGTTTTTCAGCAATTTAACCGCTTTTTCTTTTTTCAGGAAAAATCCCTTTGGCAAACCGGCAATTTCTTTGGCAACGTTTAAAACATAATTGGAACTCGCCATTTCGGTGATAATCGGCCGGCCCAAAGCTTCAAACAGCAAATTGTCGTCGGCTTCAATTTTGCTGATTAAAGCGTCATAAATTTCTTTGGCGCTCGATGTCTTGGCCAATCCCAAAAGATTCAATCTGTCGGTTATCATGGTTTCGTTTCCTTCAATAATTTTATCCATTACGTCTTTTTTGCCTGTAACGGCCGCTAAACGCTCTTCTATTATTCTGATATTATCCCTGTCGGTCCTTAAAATTCTCGCGATTTTTTCGTAAGATTTCATATTCTTGTTGAATTTATTTTTAATTTTCCGAAGCGAGAAGAAGAATTGAACTCCTTCTTCGTTAAAATTCCCGCTTTGGCGCCGATGCGTTCAATAACCGAGGTGGCGTTAGCCGAACCGAGACGAATGGCGTATTCAATATTGTCGAATCGGCATAATCCTTTTTTGCATTCCTCTTGTCGATGTATCAAGCCGGCCACAAATCCCGACCCGAAAGCGTCGCCTGCGCCGGTGCGATCAACAACTTTTTTTTCTTTAAAAACACCTGTCTTATAAAGGCGGCGGCCGTCAGATACCAAAACTCCTCCTCCGCCGTCCGTCATTACCGCAATGCCGCCGACGATTTTATCCAATTTTTTAAAAATCTCTTTTTCCTTTTGATAATCAACGCCGGTCAAATAAGCGGCTTCCTCGCGATTCAAAATAACCGCTTTAGTTTTTGCCAAGAGCGGCTTTAACTTTCCGACGCCCATTCCGACAAAATATTTGGAAGGATTGAAGGCAATCAAAATTTTATTTTTCGCCAGAAAATTAAAAATTTTTTCCATCACTTCAAGAGAAATTTTCCCCGGCGAAACATAAACCCAACGGGTTTTTAATTTGTTGAAAGGAATTTCTTTTGTCGCCAGATTTTCAGAAGCGCCCCGATAAACCAAAATCGTCCGCTCGCCGGTCGGCGCCAGAAGAATAGTTGAATAAGCCGTGCCGTTATTTTTTTCTCCAATCGCCAATGGAGTTATATTTTCTTTTTTTAATTCGGCCAGAACTTCGCTGGCCGCGCTGTCGCCGCCGATTTTTATCAAAGCCGCGGTTTTCAGTCCTTGACGCGAGAAAGTGACAGCCGCGTTGGTGGCGCCGCCGCCGGTAGTTAAAATCGGCTTGCCGATTTCAATTTTCCCCCCTAAAGCGAAACATTGGGCTTCGCCCGCGGCAAAACCCAATTTTTTCAAATGTTTCGGGTCCCTCACCACTTGAAAAAGCGAGCTGGTTAAAAAAATATCCCGCGTCGCCGTGCCAATAGTTATAACGTCAAACATAAATTATTTTTTTCTTTTAATGACTTTCTTCACTGCGCTGATTACATCCTTCGCTCCCATGCCGTATTTTTCAATAAGTTTTTCCGGCGGTCCCGATTCGCCGAAAATATCTTTCATTCCGACAAATTCCATCGGCGTCGGATAATTTTTCGCCAAAACTTCAGCCACGCTGCCGCCTAAACCGCCGATTACGCTGTGTTCTTCAACCGTTACCACAGCTCCGCATTTTTTAGCCAATTCAATAATTTTTTTCTCGTCAATCGGTTTAATGGTGTGATTATTCAGAACAATAACGCCGATGTTTTCTTTTTCCAATTCCTTGGCGGCCAATAAAGCATTGTATAAAATAGGCCCGCAACCGACTATAACAACTTGAGGTTTTTTTGATTCGTAAAAAATTTCCGCTTTGCCCGGAACAAACGGGGTGTCCTCGGACGTAAAGACCGGCGTTTTTTCCCGGGTGAATCTTAAATAAACCGGGCCCCAAATTTTTGCCGCGGCGATAGTGGCTTTTTTCGCCTCAAAAGCGTCTACGGGAACAAAAACTTTCATATTCGACATCGCTCTCATTGTGGCGATGTCTTCAATCGCCTGATGAGTGGCTCCATCCGGACCCACTGAAACTCCGGCGTGGGCGCCGCAAATTTTCACATTGGAATCATTATAAGCGATTGTCGTTCTGATTTGTTCCCAATTTCTGCCCGGCGAAAAAACCGCGTAAGACGAAATGAAGGGAATTTTATTGCTTACCCCAAGGCCTGCGGCCACGGTTGCCATATTCTGTTCCGCCACGCCCATTTCAATGTATCGTTCCGGAAATTTCTGGGCAAAGGGAAGCGAACGGGTTGATTCTTTCAGGTCAGCGCACAGAACAACCACGCCGGGATTTTCTTCGCCGGCGATTAACAAACCTTCTCCATAGCCGTCGCGGGTCGGTTTTTGCTCAATATCTTCGGAAAAAATTTTTGGGTTGAGTTTTGCGTTTTCGCTAATCATATTTATTCATGCTCGCTCTTAATTTTCCCGCCCAATGTTCGCAGTTCATGTAAAGCCTTTCTTGCCTGCTCTTTGTTCGGTGGCATTCCATGCCACAAATAATCGGCTTCCATAAAACTGACGCCTTTGCCGGGAATCGTATGGGCGATAATCACCGTCGGTTTTTCAAAAACCGCCTTGGCTTCGTTGCAAGCGTCGACAATCGCCTCAATATTATGGCCGTCGATTTCCAAAACATGCCAGCCAAAAGATTCATATTTGTCGCGAAGCGGCTCAAGCGGCATCACGTCTTCGGTAAAGCCGTCGATTTGGATATTATTCCGGTCAATAATCGCCGTGATATTGCTCAATCGATTTTTACCGGCGAACAATACCGCTTCCCAAAGATTACCGGTATCATGCTCGCCGTCGGACATCAAACAATAAATATTGTATTTTTTTCTATCCATCTTGGCGGCCAGAGCCATACCCGCGGCTTGCGACAATCCCGAACCAAGCGGACCGGAAGTGGTTTCTATGCCCGGAAGCGTTCCGCGATGAGGATGTCCCTGGAGCCGGCTGCCCAATTTTCTTAAAGTTTTCAATTCTTCCAAGGGAAAATATCCTGCCCTAGCCATTGTGGCGTATAAAACTGGACAAATGTGGCCGTTTGACAGAACCAGCCGGTCCCTGTCGGCCCAATCTGGTTTTTTCGGGTCGTGATTCAGAATATGAAAATAAAGAGCCGTAAAAATATCAGCCATGCCCAATGGCCCGGCTGAATGGCCGCTGCCGGCTTCGACCAGCATTTCGACAATATCCTGACGAACAATATTCGCCATTGCTTCTAAAAATTTAAGTTTCTTTTCATGGAGAATTTCCATTTTATAAAATTATACTAAACATTCTTCAAAAACAAAATCCCCCGCAAGACAAGGGATTTTATCGGTTAAACTTGGCTTAATTCTTCGAACGCTTCTTTCAGGTTTTGGCTGTTCCAGATATAAGAAGCCGCCGCTAAAACATCGGCGCCGGCTTCTTTACATAATTTTGCCGTCTCTAAATCTATGCCACCGTCAACTTCAATAATCGTATTTGCGTAATCGCTGAAATTCAAATTTTTCAGGAATTTTATTTTTTCCAAAATTTGCGGTTGAAATTTTTGGCCGGCCAATCCAGGATTAACGGCTAAAATTTGAATAAATTTAACTTTATCCAAGTGAGGCACCAATTCTTCAACTGAAGTTTCAGGATTGATCGCTAAACCAAATTCTACTCCATTAGCTTCGCATTTCTCCAAAATGAAATTTATGATATCAATCTCGTTATTTTCCGGATTGCCCTTCGCCTCTTTACGGATGGCTTCCAAATGAATAATTATTCTTTTTGCGCCGGTCTTAAACCAATTATCAATCGTCTTTGACGGATTTTCAATCATCAAATGGATTTCTAAATTAACATCTGACAACTGACCCCCGGCAGCTAACAATTCTTCCGGATTGTTCCAAGTTTTATGCGTCGTAAATTTTCCGTCAGCGATGTCAATTTGAACCCCTCCGTCAGCTGGCGGAGAAAATTTAACTGCTTTTTCAAGTTTTTCTTTAACGCATTCAAAATTACCGCAATTAATTGCCGGAATAATCTGCATTTTATAAATTTTCTCCTGCTTTCAAAATGTGTTTTACTAGTGTCGCCGCGTATCCCCATTCATTGTCGTACCAAGACAAAACTTTCACCAAATCGCCGTCAATGACTTTGGTAAATTTCAAATCAACAATAGCGCCGAACGGTTCGCCGATAATATCCGATGAAACAACTTGCTCGTCTATAACTTTTAAAATCCCTTGCCAACGCGGCGAATCCGCCGCCTCGCGTAAAATTTTATTTATTTCTTCAACGGAAGTTTTCCTCTTACTGACAAAAGTGATGTCCGCGATGGAACCGGAAACAACCGGCACTCTGACGGCGATGCCATCAAATTTCCCCTCCAATTCTTTAATGACGCGGGTAACGGCAATGGCGGCGCCGGTAGTTGAGGGAATAATATTTTGCGCTCCGGCGCGGCCGCGTCGGAAATCGTTTCCCTTGACCGGCGAATCAACGATAGTTTGGGTGTTGGTATAAGCATGAACGGTGTTCAAAACCGCCTTTATAATGCCCGGATTTTCCGATAGAACCGCCATAACCGGCGAAACTGAATTAGTGGTGCAAGAAGCATTGGAAGAAATTTTACAAATTTTTAATTTGCTGTCATTAATGCCCATTAAAACCGTCTGCCCCAATTCACTGTCTGAATCTTTCGCCGGCGCGGTAAGAACCGCTTTTTTCGCCCCGGCATTCAGATGCGCTTTGGCTTTTTCAAAAGTTTCGAAAACGCCGGTTGACTCAACGACAATATCAACGCTTAAATCTTTCCAGGGAAGTTTTTCCGGCTCTTTTTCCCGTAAAAACAAAATTTCTCTGGCGTTAACAATAAGATAATTTTTATCGCTCGTTTTTTTCACGGAGATTTCTCCCAGAAACGCCCGATAAACAGAATCATATTTCAACAAATAGGCGAGGTTTTCAACATCGCCCAAATCGTTAATAGCGACAATGTCAAATTGCGGCTCTTCCATCGCCTGTCGGAAAAACAACCGGCCTATTCTGCCAAAACCATTTATCGCAATTTTTATTTTTTTATTCATATTCCACTATAAACACCGCAACGGCCACAACCGATGTCCAAAGGCCATCTTTGTTTCCCTCAGCCGATTGCGTTGTGTTAAATGTTTTAAAAATTTTTCCCGAAGCTTTATATTGCTGTTCCCTTTCGTCCCACGCAACATTAGGATCAAATTCTATGCCTAAAGTTGTGGCAAGCATTGTCGCCGCCAAATCTTCGGCGTATTCCCCGGCTTTATCGGCTTTCTCGCCAAAAGGATGATGTTCGGAAAGATAGCCATATTGAGCGGGATCTTGCGGCAAAGCCGTGCCGACCGAAGCGGCAATCAAACGGTTCGGCTCATTGGTGGCATTTCTTGCCATAACGCAATGAACAACAGCCCCTGGTTTTAAAATTTTTAATCCCTCATCACGCGTAATTTTTTTGCAATTCGGAGGAAAAATAGAAGAAACGGTAACCAAATTAAAAGCCTGAATGCCTGCGTCTCTTAATGCCAGCTCAAACGACGCCAATTGTTCTTTGTGAGCGCCGACTCCTTTGGTAAAAAAAACTTTTTGGGGAACAAAATTCATTTTAAAAATTATCTTCTATATTCTTTATTTTTTCAAGCCTTTTTTTGTGTTTTTCTTCTCCGGAAAAAGGCGTTTTCAGCCAAATGTCCAAAATTTTTTTTGCTTCTTCTTCGTTGATAAACCTGGCGGCCAAAGCCAAAACATTGGCGTCGTCGTCATGCCGACTCAAACGCGCCGCCTCGATATTATCCACCAAAGCCGAACGCGCTCCCTTAAACTTATTGGCTGTAATATCGACTCCGACGCCGGAACTGCAAATAACGACTCCGCGGCGGTTTGTCGAATCCTGCGCCACTTGCCGCGCCACCAGCCCCGCGAAATCCGGATAATCGTCATCTTCGTCATAATGGCTATTGCCGACATCGACAATTTCATATCCTTGATTCTTCAAAAATTTTTTAAGAGATTCTTTCAATCTAAATCCCTGATGGTCGGCGCCGATGTAAATAAGCATTGTAAAATTATAAACCAACGGCTGTTTGAAAACAAATTTTTTATTTTGCCGGATTTTCAGGCGACAAATATTTTATCGCCTCGCCGCCTTTTTCTTTAATTATTATCCCAAGCAAGGACTGAAAATCTTTGTCGTTTTGGTCGATTTTCAGAGCGGTCATAATTATTCCCATCGCTTCTTTTATCATTCCGCTTTCCTTGTAAGCCGCCGCCAAAAAATAATTTATTTCCTTGTTATTGGGATAGCGGTTGTTCAAATCGTTAAAATAATCAAGCGCTTTTTTATATTGGCGGCCGTTAAGCAGGGAAACGCCCAATCTCATTCTGATGTCAAATTTTTGTTCCTCGGTAAAATTTTCATTCAAAAGATTAACTGCCCGTTCGTAATAATAAGCGGCTTCAGAAAATTTTTTTTGAAAAGAAAAAATATCAGCTAAATTTTTATAACTTGAAGCATAGCCGGCTCTAATTTCATTGAATTCTTTATTCGACTGAATCTGGACATCCGGCGGCTGGTAATAATTCTTGCCGTTATCCATATCCATTCCGGTTTCAAAGCATTCCTTCTTAAACAGCCAGCTTAAATCGCAAAATTTAGAAATTTTGAAATCGAAATTCCAATCGTCCACATTCGGCTCTTTGTCTCTAAACGAATATTTGTAGCCGAAGCCGGCCGGAATGATTTTTATTTCCTCAAAAACATCGGGCATCACGGTGTAAATTTTAAATTTATTAAGATTACCCCGAATAAAAGCCTCAAGATAACTATTATTGAACTCGCTCTGTTTTTTCTTGTCCTTCAAATTTTCTTCGCTGATATCCAAATCTGGCAGAAACAATCCTTTTTCTTTCTCATATTTTTTGAGATTCTGACGCATCCATGGAGCCCAAAAAGAATTGCGGTGAATGAAAATAACATCCGACTTCTCTCCCAAAATCATCTGGTTATAAATAATCGAATTCAGGGCCGCGCCGGCTTCGGAAATCACGATTGAGCCGTCTTCAACGCTTTTTAGAATATTGTGTCCGGCTTCTTCGGGATAAAAATTCGCGCTCCGGTCCATTGTCAGCCAATTATTTTTTAAATTGGACAAAGTTAAAAATATCAAAAGCGCGGCCATCGCGGCTTTTGACAGAAAATTCAATCTGCCTAATCGCAAATTTAAAATCCAACTCGAAAATAAATAAAATCCGCCGGCCAGGAAAATTGCCATCACAATGTAAGTCGGAATGAGCCAGCTTTCGTATTCACCTGTGATATAAACGACTCCCCAAAAAGCGGCTCCCAAAATCATCGAAAGCAAGAAATTGAAAATTCGCCGGCTTTTAAAAAATAAATAAATGACGCCGGTTAGAATAAACGCAATGCCGATTGAATAAAATTGATGGTAGGTCAGCGAAAGCCAATTTCCTAAATTCTCAAAAAATTTCCTGTCAAAAAGAACAAAAAGATTGGATTGGCCCGTCCAATGCCGGGCGGCGGCATGATTGATGAAATTTTTCAAATTTTCCGGATTACCCCAGTCCATCACCGGATTCTGAAGCGAACGGAAAGGAATATAAACATACGGCAAAAAACCGCTGAACAAAAAAACCAACGCTAAAAAAATAAAAAATTTTTTATTCGCCGGAATTGCCTTTTTTAAGCTGAAAATCAGCCAGATACTTAAGGGCAAAAACCCGACGGTCATCGGATGGTTGGCGAAAGTCAGGCCGTAAAAAAGAAAAACACCGAATAAAAATTTTTTTTGACGAGCGTTCAATCCCGCTTTGATTTCTCCTTCCTTGGCAAAAAACACCAAAAAATAAATAATCAAAACCGCCAAAAACGCGTGAAAAGTGTAAACCTCGGAATAAGTGGCTTGATACCATAAGCTGTGGGAAAAAGCGAAAATTAAAGCCGAGAAAAAAGCGATAGCGTTTATCAAATGCCGATTTTGCGGCTTGCTGTCGCTTGGGATAATTACTCTTCCGAAAAAAGAAAAGTTATTTTCAAAAAGCTTGCGGATTGTTAAATAAAGAAATCCCGCGGTTAAGCCAGCAAAAACCGACGATAAAAAGTTAATCTTCTGGGCGAAATTAAATCCCGGCAAAGGCAAAAAAGACCATAATTTGGCGACAATTATATAAAGAGGAAATCCCGGCGGATAAGCAATGCCGAATTCTTTAATGGTCGTCAGATAAATCGCCGCGTCAATCCAAAACATCGTCGGCGTCAAAGTTAAGTAATAAACCAAAAGCGCCAGAAAAACTATCAGCGAAAAACCGACTGATTTTTTATTGATGAAGTCCGAAAGCATTTATTAATATCTTAAATGAAAAACTACAATGCCGAAAGCCACGGCCACATTCAATGATTCTTTTTTTCCTTTCATCGGAATTTCCAAAATTTTGTCGGCGCGCTTCAAAATCGATTGCGGCAATCCTTTAATTTCGTTACCCAAAACTAACACAATTTTCTTTTTTTTCACTATCCTATCCGACGATCGTCGGATAGGATAGTGAATGCGATAATACGGTATGGATTTTTTATTTTGTTCAACGGCAAAAATTTTATATTTTTGCTTTTTAAGCTTATCAATCAGCCGCGCTGTTTGGCCACATTTTTCCCATTTTACGTATTTTTCCGCGCCGAGCGAAACTTTCGCCAGTTGCGGCCGCGGTTTGCCTAATTCGTCAATCGGCTTTGGCGTAATGCCGCAGAGATATATTTTCTCGATTCCCGCGGCGTCGGCGGTACGAAAAATTGAACCGACGTTATGCAGACTGCGGAGATTATGAAGAATAACGGTCATTTCAATTATTCAGCGGCGTTGACGATAAAATCACAAAATAAATATCCCTGAGAAAAGATGTTGGGATTTCCGAAATGACTTCACTTTCTTTTGTTGATTGTCCGTTTAGATAAGAATTTTCATCCACCGAGCCGTAAAAAGTTGATTGCGATTGATAAGTCATAAATCTAAACTTATAATATTTTGCCGGAGCAAAAGTAAAATTGTTTTTAACAGGAACAGTCCAGATGTTAGAACCAATATAATAATCAGAGCAAAGAGGACCCGGATAATGTTGCGGTATATTAGTGCAAAAAGCCGCATTTTCGGAAAAAGATTCCATATTAAAATAATTGGCATCGCTGTATTGATAAATTATTATGGTTATAAAACGTCCCGCGGCGCTTGTTTTTACCGCAATCGCTTCGGGCGCTCCAGATAAACCATTGCCAAGAGTCTGATAAAATATGCCATTGCTGTTTCCAATTTCGGAGACAGAACCGTCTGTTTGTTGAACTATGACAAATTGGCTGAATAACGAATAGGGAATGAGTATCTCTTTGCTTAAAGCTGTAAAAGTTGGATTATTGTTAACGTCATAACCAACGATTGAAAATTTATATTTTCTTCCGACTTCATTGATGGTAATTTCGCTTGATGTAGCGAAGGTTATAATATCCGGCAAAACCGAGGTTGAGCTGGAAACCAAATAACTCACGTCGCTTATTTTATAAGTCAAAGCCGGAGAAGTTTCGTTAAAATATCTTGGCTTGTCCCAGCTTAAAGAAAGCGTTAATGTGCTGGTTGAATAATTTAATTTAAAATTTTGTGGAATGGATTGTGAAATGTTTGCCGGAATCTCAATCGGAGATTGAGATTTAATAATAAAATATATATCTTTCATCGAGGCATTAATTTCCGAACCTACGCCGTTGTCTTTTGCCGCTTTACCGTAAATATAAGAAGACTCATCATTTGAACCATAAAAATAGGGAGTTGTCTGATAAGTTAAAAAATTAATTTTATAATATTTATTGGGATCAAAATTAAAACTTCGTTGGATGGGAATCGTATAATCCTTATCTTTATCAACTTCGAAACCAAATTCAGGACAATTGCCGTCGGGGATATTATCATCATAAACAATTCCGTAACCGCCATACCGATAACAAGTGCTGGAGGAAATTTTGGTCAAATTGTTGTAATCAGAACTATCCGACTGCCAAAAATCAACACTAAAATAATAAGACGGATTACCTGGACCGGGGGGAAATTTAGCGTGAAATGTTACGCTTTGCGGCGAACCAATCAAGCCATTGCCAAGATGACGATTCCGTCTTCGGCTTCAATTCAACCTGTCCGACTAAACGGAAATCATTTCCGGAATCATTGACCAAAAAAGAAAGAATCTGGCCGGATAAATTTTTTATTCCGTAAAAATCCCATAACCCGCCATAAAAAGTCGCGCCAAGAACCAATGAAATAATCCCCAAAAATGCCAGAAAGAAGAAAATAAATTTCATTTTTTATTCAGATAATCATTAATATTCAAAACCGCCTTGACGGCGTCGCCAATGGCGATATTGATTTGATTATACAAAACATCGGCGACGTCGCCGGCCGCCCAAACGCCCTCGCAGGAAGCGGCTTGAGTTTGGTGGTTAACGATTATTTTTCCGGCTTGATTGATTTCCACAAGGCCGCTTCCTATAGCGCTGTTGGGAGAATAGCCGATTTCCACAAAAACGCCGTCGAGTTTGAGTTCTTTGATTTCATTAGTTTTGCGGTCTTCATACTTTAAACCGGAAACGAAATCATTTCCTGAAATTTCTTTCACCGCGGCCATCGTGAAAACTTCAACTTTGCCGGAATTTCTCGCTTTTTCCCGATAAATCGGGTCAGCCCGCAAGACATCGCTGTATTCCAAAACGTAAATTTTCGAAGCGTAAGGCAAAAGGTCCAAAACCGCGTAAAAACCCGAATTGCCGCCGCCGACCACTGCCACGGCTTTATCTTTCATCAAGGGCGCGTCACAGATGGAACAATAAAAAACACCTTTGCCGGCAAATTTATCTTCGCCCAGAACGTTTAAGCGCCGGGGACTTGAACCACTGGCGATTAAAACGGTCTTGGCCTCAAAATTTTCTCCATTGGCGGAAACAAAAAAAATGCCGTCTTTTTTTTCTATTTTTGAAACCCCAACGCCTTCCTTCAAGTCAGTCCCTCCCTGATGGCGCAAATGCTCTTCAAAAATTTTCTTTAATTCAATGCCGCTGATTGACTTAAAACCGATGAAATTGTTGATTTCCGAGGCAATTACCGGCTGGCCGCCGATGGCCTCGGTCAACATCAGAGTTTTAATTTTTTTCCGGCTGGCGTAAATGCCGGCCGCCACGCCGGCCGGTCCGGCGCCGACAATAATTAAATCGTAAAGCATAAATTACAATCCCAGCGCTTTATCTATTTCTGTCCGGTTGAATCCGACTATAATCGCGCCGTTAGCGTCAATGACCGGCACGCCCATTTGATGGGATTTTTTTATCAGTTCTTCTCGGGCCGTTTCGGAAGCGGAAACATCAACCTCTTCGTATTGAACGCCTTTGGATTTGAAATAATCTTTTGCCATTACGCAGTAAGGACAAGTTTGAGTGGTGTAAATTTTTACCATAATTAAAACAGACTACAGTTTACAGACTACGGTGAAATCGCCGTAGTCTGTAATCTGTAAACTGCAACAAAATTACATTTGAGGCATTGACGGCGTCGAAGAACCGCCACCGAATAATTGCCACAAAGCTAAAATCGCAACCAGCGCGCCGACAATCACATTGCTCCACAAAGCGGTGGTTAAAGCCGAGAAACCAAGCACCCAGGGCGAAATTAAAATCCAAACCCCCAAAATCAAACTGACCCAATTAAACGATTTCATATTTTTTCACAAAATATATTTGCGACCTTTGTTCTAATTATATAAATAATTATACAAAAACAAAAATCCCGCCACAAGAGCGGGATTTCTGTTTTTTATCTGCGCGGAAATCTGTCTCGTCCGCCGCCGAAAGACTGCCTTCTTTCACGGTGGCACTCGCGGCAGAGTAATTGGTCAAGCCTTGACGGATCAGGCTGGAAAGGAAGTTCCTTAATGTCACCTTGACACTTTGAACACTTCCAATCTCCCTGATACATCTGGCGTTGAAACCCTTGATTATCGTAAGCCATTTTGCCTATAATTTTATTTTATTCGTCCCTTTGCGTTAGCTCGGGCAAAATGACCTCGATGATTATCTGCTTCACTTTGTCTTATGCTAAACTGCCGACAGTATAATTGCCTTATCGCTCTTTGTCAAGCCGGAAGCTTATGGTAATATATTTAGAACCCATCTGATATGTTTGCTCAAAAATTAAGAAGCGCGGCGGTATTCTTCGGAGATGTTGCTTTCCTTTACGGCGCCCTTGCTTTGACTCTTTTTTTCCGCTACGGCAAATTCGATTTTGGAAATTCTTTTTCGGTCCACTTGGAGCCTTTTTCTTTTATTTTCACCGTCTGGCTCCTAATTTTCTATCTCTCCGACCTTTATTCCAATAAATTTTTCAGGCACAACTTAAATACTTTAAGAAATTTTTTACTGGCTATCATTATCAGCGTCATAATTTCAATTATCGCTTTTTACGCCTTCGAGCCGTTTTTCAAACTCACCCCAAAAACCAACTTACTGATTTTCAGCGTTATTTTCGGAATCATTGATTACTCCTGGCGATTAAGTCTGGGCCAGCTTTTTATTTCCGGAGGATTAAGAAGACAATCGCTGATAATTGACGATTCGCCGAATGCCAATTTAATTGTTGATTATTTGAATGATAATCCTCAGGCCGGCTACAATGTCAATCTCTGGTTGAAAGAAATTAACAAAGAAAAAATCTCCGATTTGAGTTCTTTAATAACCGACAATAAAATTGAAACTCTTATTATCGGCAATGCAATCAAGAAAAACCCTTTATCAATAAAACAGATTTATCAGCTTTTGCCGCTGGAAATTCAAATTTTCAATTCCGCCGATTTTTTTGAACTGATTTTCCAAAAAGTGCCGCTGGAAGAACTCGAAGAAAGCTGGTTTATTGAAGAAATCGCCGCCGGCCGCCGAATTTATGACACAATAAAAAGGGCTGCCGATATTGTTATTCCTTTTGGTTTAATTATGGTGTTTCTACCGCTGTTTTTTCTGATTTCCATTCTAATTAAAATCACTTCAAAGGGACCTGTTATTTATAAACAAAAAAGAATCGGCAAAAATAATCGGCCCTTTATCCTTTATAAATTTCGCTCAATGAAAACTGGAGAAAAAGGCCCGCTTTGGACAGAAGAAAAAGATAAGCGCTTGACTTTTATCGGCAAGATTCTCCGCTATACTCATTTAGACGAATTACCGCAACTATTTAACATACTAAAAGGGAATATTTCTTTTATTGGACCTCGGCCCGAGCGCTCTGAATTGGCGGAAATGTATTCGAGTTTGCCGCATTACGAAATCCGCCACATAATAAAGCCCGGTTTGACCGGCTGGGCGCAAGTCAATTACAAACCCAGCGCTTCACTGGAAGAAGCCCACGAAAAACTTCAATATGACATTTATTACATTAAAAACCGTTCGCTCTTTCTGGATTTTTTAATAATATTAAAAACTATTAAATATATTTTTATATCTCACTAGTAAAAATGATTAACAGATTGAAAGAATTGCTTTTTCAAAACAAAGGCGCGCGCCAAACGGTGGCTAAAAACGTTTTTTGGCTTAGCATATCGCAAATTGGCAGCCGCTTTATTAGAGCAATCATAATCATTTACGCCGCCAGAATCTTGGGCGCGGCGGAATACGGAATTTTTTCTTATATTTTGGGACTGGCCGGATTTTTTACGATTTTCTCCAATGTGGGAGTGGATACCATTCTCACGAGAGAAGCGTCTCATCAGAAGGAAAGCGCTCCAAAATATTTTGCAAACGCTTTTTGGATAAAAATCTTTTTTCTCTCCATCACCGCCGTCGCAATAATATTTTTTGCCCCCTATTTTTCCAATATTAAAGGCGCAGAAACTTTGCTCCCGTTAATCGCCGTGCTTATATTCTTTGACAATATTCGAGAATTATGCGTCGCCTATTTTCGAGCTCAAGAAAAAATGGAATACGAAGCCTTGGTGACGACTTTTACGAATATTTCCATTACTGTTTTCGGCTTTCTGATATTGGCCAAATTCAAAACATCCCAAGCGGTGACGATAATGTATATCTCGGGAGCGGGAGCGGGAATGTTTTTAGCCGCCTACATAATCCGGCGCGAATTTAAAAAAGTATTCAGAAATTTCTCAACAAAATTAATCAAAGAAATTTTAAACGCTTCATGGGCTGTCAGCCTTTACGGTATCGCGGCGTCATTCATGTTAAATACAGATGTCGTCATGCTGGGATGGTTCAGGTCTGCCAATGAAATCGGATTTTATTCCGCCGGGCAAAGAATTATTTTAATATTGTACACGCTCCCGACGATTTTCGCCTCAAGCACATTCCCGTTACTGGCTCGTCTTATTAAAAACAGCAGCCATGCGCAAATCCGAATCTTAACCGAAAAAATACTGTTATTAATATTCTTGATGGCAATACCGCTTTGTGTCGGCGGCGCAATTCTCGGGAAATCAATAATGTATTCGCTTTACGGCGGAGATTATGTTGCCGGCGCGATTGCTTTCCAGATTTTAAGTCTGGCCATAATTTTTGTGTTTCCGACCATCGCTCTCGGTAATTTGATACTCGGCTTTAATCAGCAAAAAAAGATGACGATTTATGTAATGGTTGCTTCTTTAAGCAATATTGTTTTCAATGCCGCGTTAATCCCGTTTTACGGCATTGCGGGAGCGGCAATCGCAACCGTATTCGCGCAGGGGCTGTATAATTGGCTCATGTGGCGTTTTTCAAAAAAATTAACCCCTTTTTATGTCATTTCTCAACTTAAAAAAATTGCGGTTGCTTCCTTGTTTATGGGGATATTCGCTTTCACTCTCCAACAAATCGGCATCAACGTATTTTTGATTATTGCCGCATCCGTTATGCTGTATTTTTCATTGCTTTATCTTTTCAAGGAACCGGCAATGGAAGACGTGAAAATATTTATAAAAGCCCTTAAAAAATAATTTATCGCCAAATTATGTGCGGAATCGCCGGAGTCTATAAATTTAATAATTCTCAAGTCGTTTCGGAAAACGAAATCAAAAAAATGTCCGACGCGTTAGTGCATCGGGGGCCGGACGGCAACGGCGCCTATTTTTCGGCTGATAAAAAAATCGGTCTCGGGCATCGACGGCTGGCGATTATCGACCTTTCGCCCGCCGGAGCCCAGCCGATGGCCAACGAAAATAAAACAATCTGGATTGTTTTCAACGGCGAAATTTATAACTTTCAAGAACTTCGTTCAAAACTGGAAAAAGCCGGCCATTCGTTCCGCTCCCGAAGTGACACCGAAGTCATCATCCACAGCTACGAAGAATACGGATTCGATTGCGTTAAAAAATTCAACGGGATGTTCGCTTTCGCGATTTGGGACGAAAACAAACAATTACTTTTTGCCGGCCGCGACCATTTGGGAGTCAAACCTTTTTATTACGCAATCCAAAACGGAAATTTCTACTTCGGCTCGGAAATCAAAGCCATCCTCGTCCATCCCGATTTTAAAAAAGACATCGAGGAAACGAACATATCTCATTATTTGACATTTTCCTGTCTTCCTTCGCCTCACACATTATTCAAAGACATCAAAAAATTGGCGCCAGCCAAATATTTGATAATCAACAAAAACGGAATTGCCGAAGAAAAAGAATACTGGAATCCCGTAGCAGAAGCTTCGCTTCGCTACGGGGCAAGTCCCCTCGCCGAAAAAGAATATATAGACGAAATAAGAAAACTTTTGCGGGATTCCGTAAAATCACAAATGGTTTCCGATGTCCCTTTCGGCTGTTTTTTGTCGGGCGGAATTGATTCTTCAACCAACGCCGCTTTGATGTCGGAAGCGCTCGGCAAACCAGTAGAAACATTTTCAATCGGCTCTCAAAATTTCCAAAAATACAACGAATTCCAATATTCCCGGAAAATGGCGGAGTTTTTGAAAACAAAACCGCACGAACTCCTGACAACCGATGAACATTTGAAAGAATTTTTAAAACAATACGCCTATTTTAACGATGACCCGAACGGCGACCAGGTATGCGTGCCGCTTTTCTGGCTTTCGGAATTTACAAGAAAAAACGGCGTAACCGTAATCCAAATCGGCGAGGGTTCGGACGAAATTTTTGCCGGCTATCCCGCCTATATCCAGGCGATAAATCTTTATAATCGCGTCTGGCGATGGCTAGAAAAAATGCCCCAATCCGCCAAAAACGGAATTTTTAAATTATCAGCCGGCGCAATTCATCCCCGTTTTGATTTTTATAAAGAATATCTTTTGCGGCTTAAAAACAACCAGGAGCCGTTTTGGGGAAATGCCGTCGCTTTCGGAGATTTTCAAAAAGAAAAACTGCTGACTACCGAATATAAAAATAAATTAACTGAATCCAGTTATTCAATCGTTGACAATTACTATAAAGAAATTAAAAATATCGATTCTTCGGCCGATTTTATGAGCCGGCTCACGTATCTTGAAATAAAACATCGGCTGCCGGAATTGCTGTTAATGAGGTCCGACAAAATGACGATGGCTCATTCCGTCGAAGCCCGGGTGCCGTTTCTTGACAAACGGCTGGTGGAACTAGCTGTCAGCATTCCGGCAAACATAAAAATTAAAAATGGCGAACCGAAATATATTTTAAAAAAATCAGTCAATGGAATAATTCCCAAAAAAATCATTTGGAGAAAAAAACAAGGGTTTGCCACTTCAATGAGCGAATGGTTTAAATCCGAAAATCCGATGTCCAAAGAATTGTTGAAAATTATATTCAATTCAAAGCTTCGCGAAAAGAATATCTTAAATTACGACTATATCGAAGATTTGGTTTACGCCCATCAAAAACAAAATATCGAACATAATTTCCGCCTTTGGAATTTGGTCACTTTGTCGCTTTGGCACGATTATTGGTTTGCTTAAGAACTTCGAGATATTCTCCGGCCAAAACGGACGATCCAAAATAATTTCCAATGTATTCTCTGCCCGATTCTCCGGCCGACCGACGCAATTCTTTATTTTCATAAAATTTTTTAATCGCTGATATAAATTTATTTTTTTCTCCGGGATTAACGCATATCCCAGCCTGCGCTTTCTCGCATATCAATTCATCGTTTACCCCCTCAACAGCGGCCACAATCGGAATTCCGGCGGCCATATAATCCAAAGCCTTGCTCGCATAGACATAACGAAGCAATTTTATATCTTTGCGAAGCGAAATAATCCCGATATCCGCCGCCGCCATCATTGAATACACTTCTGATTTTGGCATTGAATCATAAAATTTAACGTTCTTTAATCCCAATTTTTCCGCTTTATTTTTCAAAAATTCTCTTTGCCTGCCGCTTCCGACAAAAGCAAAAATAACCGAAGATTCGGAAAATTCTTTTGCCGCCTCAAGAACAATCTCAAAATCGTAAACTGCGGCCATTGAACCGCTGTAAAGAATTATGAATTTATCGTTCCAGCCGAATTTTTCTTTTATTTCTTCGGCTCGGGAAATGTCAATTAATTTCAGGCTCACCGGGTTGGGGACAGTCGTTATTTTCCCCAAATCGATTTTTTTTACCCTGCTGATATATTCTTTTATGCCGGGAGAATTGGCGACTATTGCCGCCGACCGACGGTACAAAAATTTTTCCAATCGCAGGCTAAAATCGATTAAAATTTTATTTTTCAAGAATCCGAGTTCAATCGGTTCATCCGGCCAAAGATCGCGCACTTCAAAAATAAACCTTGACCCCTTCAAAAAACTCGCCAACCATCCCAAAAATCCGACGAAAATCGGCGGCGACGAGGCGATTACGACATCCGCCGGACAAAAAATGCCGGCAAAAAAAGCGGATATAAGATAGGAAATATACGACCAAAGCCGACCCAAAAAATTCCGGTAACCGATGCTCGAATCAAATACGCGCAAAATATAAAAATTATCCGCTTCTTTTTCTTTGACCCAGAGCTTTCTTTTGTATTTATCGATTTTCTTTCCCGAAATGTAATTGATCATCCCGGCGACAATGATTATTTCATGGCCGGCTCTTGCCCATTCTTCAGCCAAATAATAAAAACGGCCGATTCCCGCTTCTTTGGGACTGGTATAACGCTGTTCAAAAATCAGAATCCGCATTTTTCTTAAAAGTAAAAAATTTTAAAAATCGCCTTATAGATAAAGGCAAATTTCCTTTTAATCCGATTATTTTTATAACCTTGGAACTTTGTCCGGTATGAATCGAAAATATCTTCTTTCGATATCAAATGCATTATTTTCAACTGCACGATGTGCAAATCGTGATAAAAAGGGCTGGCGATCATTTTTAAAAATTGTTTAGAAAGGTCGTAAAGCGACCAGAAGCCGGCGTCGTATTTCGGCAAATTTTCTTTCAGAGTCTTGACGCAATTATTCCAAAGATTCAAAGCGTCCTTATCGCCGGTGAGTAGACAATAATCCCAAACGCCCCAAAGCGCCCATAAAAACCCGTTTAAGATGTGGGTCGGGGAATCAATAATATATTCTTCCAGCCAAATATTGCCGTCGTTGTCCGTGAATTTCACTCCGCCGTCTTTTATGTCAACGTTCATTGAAATGAAAGCCTGCCGAGCGGCTTCCAGATATTTTTGTTCGCCGGTTTCTTTATAAATTCTCCCTAAAAGAGAAATACCCGTGCCCTGCGAATGCGCCGAATACCAGCCGGGCGAAAGATATTGTTTGTAATGCCAGCGGAATTTATGTTTCCAAACCGCCAAACCCTTGTCATTCTTTTCCAAATTTTTAACCAGCCAATCGGCTTGAATTTTAGCGATTTCCAGATATTTTTTATCGCCAGTTTTTAAATATAAATTATAATGGCCGAGCCCGTACTGGGCGACAGCCAGCGGATTATATTGCCGGCCGATATCAAAATAATAATCGAAAAGAATGACGCCGTCTTTGTCTTTCGGCCCGCCATAATCCGCCTTATCCCTGAAAGTCATATAGTAAGGCCCTTTTATGTCGTTTACGGCAATTTCCTCGCTCATAGCCGGCGTTTCATGCCAGAAAGAAAGATAACCCTTATTCTTGGTGAAATAAACTTTAAAAATTCTCCGCCAATAACTAAGCCGTTGAACAAAAATTGACATAATTACATCTCCGTCGCTTGGCCGGTTTTCAAAGATTCCGCTACTTTGAAAATTGTTGAATGGACGTCGCTTATCTCTTGAAGGGTGAATGGGGACGGCTTTCCGTTCCTAATCGCGTCGATAAAAATTTCCAATTCATTGGTATACCCCTTGTCTTGATGCCATAATCCGATATTCTCCGTTTTATCGGAATAAAATAACTTACCTCCCTTAAAATTATCAATTACCATCGATTTGCCGCCTCCGTAAATTTCGATATATTCTTTGGGCAAACGAAAACTCCCCAAAGCGCTGTAAAATATCACGGCCAAAGAATTATTTTCATACTCAATATTAACAATAATATTTTCATCGTGAGCAACTTCTTTCCCAACCGGCACGGCGCTCGTGTAAATCCGCCGCGGCCTGGAACCGATTAGAAACTGAAAAGCGTCTATAAAATGGCAATCCTCTCCGATTATCCTGCCACCTTCTTTCAAATCATAACTCCAATGATTTTTTTCCGAAAAAGGATAATTAACCCTGTACATTATCATCATCGGGGCGGCGGAACTGAATTCTTTTTTGGCTTTTATAAAATGTTTGGAGAAACGGCGGTTAAACCCCACAAAAAGCCTGCCGCCGGATTTCTTCGCCGCTTCCATCACTTCTTTCAATTCGCTTTTGTCCAAAGCAACCGGTTTTTCAACATAAATATTCTTGTTGGCCGACAACGCTTCCTTAATTATCTTTGAGTGAGAACTGTGCCGCGTAGCGCAAATTATCAAATCAATATTTTTGTCGTTGATTATTCTATGATAATCGTTGGTAATGTACTCCGACCCCCATTTCCCGCCGATTTCTTTCGCTTTTTGACCAGTTGAATTGCAAACGGCGTAAAGCCTGACATTTTTATCTTTCACTTCTTTCAAGTGGGGTAGAATTGTCGAGGTCGCAAAAGATCCCAGACCGATAATGCCGATATTGATGGTTCTGCCGACAGCCGCGCTTTTTATTTCGCCCGTCTTTTCTATTTTTAAAAAATCGGTTTTCTTTTCTTTTTTCGGATAAGAAAGGAGGATTCCGTAAAGAAGCCCTTTGGGAGCGGCGATTAATTCATAGGCCTTCTCCGCTTCTTCAATCGGAAAAACTCCGCTGATCAAATCACCTATCCTGATGCGCTTATCGGCGACAAGTCTTAAAAATTCTTCCATATTGCGCTTTTCTGTCCATCTCACATAACCAAAAGGATAATCTTTTCCGCCTTCCTCATAATCCGGGTCATATCTGCCGGGCCCGTAAGAACAGGAAGCGCGATAATCCAATTCTTTTTTATAAAAATCGCGCCACGGGATATTGGTCAAAATATTGCCTATTTGGACAATCCGTCCTTTGTCTCTACAAATATCAACCGCCAGTTTTAACGGCGCATCGTCTTTGCTTGCCGCATAAATCAGAGCCGCGTCAACACCTTTCCCGTCGGTAAATTTTTCAATCGCGTTTTTATAATCGTCTTCGTTCAAATTTATCGCCAAATCGGTTCCACTTCCCTTGGCAAATTCGATTTTCTTCGAATCAATATCAATGACAACTACCGAATGGCCGTATGCCTTAAGTATCCGCGCCGCCAATTGTCCCAAAAGACCCAATCCAACTACCGCCACCTTCTCTCCGGCGGAAAGTTCGGCTCTTCTTATCCCCTGCATCGCGATAGCGCCCAAAGTAACGAAAGCCGCTTCTTCATCTGAAACATTTTTTGATATTTTTACGCATAAATTTTTTGGAACGTATATAATTTCCGCATGCGACGCGTAATTTTGCCCGGCGCAAGCCACCCTGTCGCCGGTTTTGAATTCTTCGACATTATTGCCGACTTCGATAATTTCGCCGCTTGAACTATATCCCAAAGCAATATCGCTTTCCAATTTTGATTTTGCCACTTGCCAAGCCGCCATAATTCCCTTGGTCTTAGCCAGCATAAAAAATTTCTGGACATAATCCGGACGCTCTTTGGCTTTTTGAACCAAGCCCTTTTTGGACAATTCAATAATTCCCCGTTCCGTGCCAGGACTGATCAAAGAAAAATTGTTTTTTACCAAAACACCACCGCTTTTTAAGGTCGGCGATGTTATTTCCTCTATTTTGGTTTTGCCGCTTTTAGGATTTTGAAAAACCTGTTTCATAGTTTTAATAATATCTTAAACAATATAACTATAAATGTAGCCGACATTTTCATAAAAAACAATGACTATAATTTATTTTTCTCCGGTAATAACCTTAAAAAAACCCAATATCGAAGGAATGAAATAAGCGACAAATTTGGGCCAATAATGATTATGGCTTATTCTGATGTCGTATGGCGTGACAATGTTTTTGACTTCGATATTGCGAAAATCCTTAAAGAACAAGCGCGCTTCTTTATCAGTAATCGCTTTCGTTCCCGGACTTTCATGGTGTTCGTAAAAAAGACGGTTTAAAGAAATAAAAGGGTTCAATCTCAATAATCCGTAAAAAAAATATAATTGCAAACCGACCAGCGAATAACGATTATACAGCATAACGCAAAAAGAACCGCCGGGTTTCAAAACGCGATAAACTTCGTTTATGGCTTTCACCATATCGGGCGTATGATGAAGCACTCCCCAAGAATAAATAAAATCAAAAGCGTTGTCCGGAAAAGGCAAGGCTTCGGCGTCGGCAAGTTGAAGGTTGGGTCTTAAATCGTTAAATTCAAAATTCTTTTTTGCCAACTCCAAAGAATTAAGCGAAGCGTCTATCCCCGTATAATAAGCTCCGGACCTTGCAAATTCAACTCCGTCAGTACCGACGCCGCAGCCGATTTCCAGAACTTTTTTCCCTTTCAATTTATTAAAACCGGCTATTTCCCCGATGAAAGGTTCAAGCCGATATCTTCTTTTTTTAATATTGTCAAAATAATCGCGATCGACATTTTCCGGTATAATCCCGAAGGTTCCGCAAGGCTTTTTATTCCAAAAATCACGGATTCTATCTTTGAATTTATCCATGTTTTATCTTTTTCATCGCTTCATATTCTTTGGCGTCCGTTAAAAATTGATGCCAATATCCCTGTAAAAAATGAAATATCAGCCCTTCTTTGCCGTCTAAAAATCCAAAGCGAAAAAAATATCGATAAATAAAATAAAGAAAAGCTCTTAAAAAAAGAGGTAGCCGCAAATATAAATTTTGTTTAATCCAGCGCTTGCGACCCGCCTGCCCTTCTATTCCAACAAATTCGCTTTTTAACCGCTCTCTGGCCTCTCTTGTTGAAAAATCATTATGTTTGGCAATCCAAGATTCTAAATTCTTTTTATTATCATCTATAAAATCATTTTTTAATTTTTCGGCGCTTCCTTCCAATAAAATAATGTGCTCATCCATTTCTCTTTGTTCCGAACACGCCTTTCCTTTTCTGAACAATCTTAACAGCCAAGTCGGATAATAGCCGCCGTGTTTCATCCATCGCCCCATAAAATAAACGCGACGTTTAATAAAATAACCATTTACTTCCGTAGAAGAGGAAATTTCTTTTTTAATTTCCTCTTTTAATTCTTCCGTCAAATATTCATCCGCGTCCAGCCGCAAAATCCACTCATTTTTAATATCGAGATTGTCTATCGCCCAGTTAAACTGCTGGGCCTGATTTTCAAAAAGATGCTGAACGACTTTCGCGCCGTATTGTCCGGCGATTTCCAGGGTTTTATCGATTGAAAAAGAATCAACGACGAAAATTTCGCCAGTCCAATCGGCAATGTTTTTCAAGCAATTTTCAAGATTTAATTCTTCGTTGTAAGTTAAAATTATGACGCTAAGCGAAATTCTCATATGATTATTTTACCCAATTTTCTTAAGATACCAATTATAAGCTGTTTGAACGATTATTTTCAAATCGGAATGTTTTGGCTCAAATCCAAATGTTTTTTTGATTAAGGCGTTGTCCGCCACCAGTATCGCAGCGTCGCCTTTGCGTCTTTCTTGTTTTTTTATTTTTATTTTTTTGCCGGAAATTTTTTCAACCATTAATATGATTTCTTTGTTGGAATATCCCTTGCCGGTCCCGACATTATAAGCCGGAAAAAAAATTTTGTTTTCCCGCAACGCTTTCAACGCCAAAATATGGGCTTCCGCCAAATCTAAAACATGAATGTAATCGCGGACGCAAGTTCCGTCAATGGTCGGATAATCCGTTCCGAAAAGCGAAAATTCTTTTCCCTTAACGGCGCTTTCAATCGCCAAAGGGATAATATGAGTTTCCGGTAAATGGGCCTCTCCCAGACCGGTATCCGGCATGGCGCCAGCGGCATTAAAATAACGGAGGGAAATAGATTTTATTTTTTGCCGCTTTAATATCTTTTCAACCGTTAATTTAGTTTCTCCGTAAGGGCTGGGCGGCGAACATTTAGAATTTTCAGAAATAGGCATTATTCCCGCATCGCCGTAAATGCCAGCGCTCGACGAAAAAACCAAATTATCGGAACCGCTTGATGCCATGCCTTCCAAAACATTCATCGCGGACCCAATATTATTCTTATAATATAATTCCGGTTTTTCAATCGATTCGCCCGTTGAAATATATCCGGCAAAATGAATAACCCCGTCAAAACTCCTGGAAAAAACTTTACCGATGAATTTTTTATCCAAAAGGTCTCCTTTTAAAAATTCCGCCCTTGGATCAACGGCCCATTCATTTCCTCTTTCCAAGCTGTCCGCAACCGTTATTTCATAACCCGAATCAATAAGGTATTTCGCCGCAATAGAACCGATATAGCCCGCTCCGCCGGTAATTAAAATCTTCATGGCGATATTATTTCGGCTTTACAAGCTTTTTATTTAATTTATGGATAATCTTATGGTGGATTTCTTTTACTTTTCTTATCTCAAGCGTTGATTCGGTGGAAAACGGAATAATTTCATAATCGCCGGCGCTTCTCTGTTCTTTGATAAAAATGTCATCCGGCAGATGAATAGCTCCGGATTTTTTCAGGATTAATTTATAAATCGGCCAGATTAATCTTACTTTTCTGTGCTCGGCCTTCGCCAAATCAGCTTGATGGAATAGAACCATAAACGGCACCTTTGAGAAAAATTTGAAAATTAAAGCCGCCAACGAACCGTAAGTGGCCCTTATTGACCAAGCCAGGGGAAATTTATGGCTTTTATGCAATTTCATGGCCTTAAACGGACCGATCAGAGCCAACAAATATTTGTCTAAATTGCCGCCAATCCCGACCCGATAGATTGTAAAATTTTCACCCTGATGAATTTTCGGCAAATCGCTTCTGAATTTACCGGCAATGATATGAAAATGAAAATTCGGCATTTCTCTCACCAAATCTTTGACATTTTTTTCAAGATTCCCCTCAATCGGGTCGTCATAAACAGTCGAAAAAACAAGAATATTGGTTTTATTTTTTACTCTCTCTTTAAAGTATTCAATCGTTTTCTTTAACCCCGTTTCAAAATCAACTCTCGGCCGCCAGTTTAATTTTTCTTTGGCCAATGAAATATCGGGCCGTCTCTTCTGGGGATCGTTGGTGACCTCCGGCAAATATATGATTTTTGAGCCGGAACCGGTTAATTTAATTATCATCTGGGCCAATTTTTTAATCGTCATTTCATTCGGATTGCCGAGATTAATCGGACCCCCGAAATCGCTGTTTTCCATCATCGCCGCCATTCCCGCTATTAAATCGTCAATATACATAAAACTTCTCGTTTGGTTGCCTCTCCCATAGATGGTGATGTCTTCGTTTTTTAAGGCCTGAATGATGAAATTGGAAATCACCCGGCCGTCGTCCAAAGCCATTTTGGGGCCATAAGTGTTAAAAATTCTGACTATTCTGATATTAACGTTAAATTCGCGGGCATAATCGGAAAATAGCGTTTCAGCCGCTCTTTTCCCTTCGTCATAACACGACCTGGGGCCGGTCGGGTCAATGTTGCCGCAATAAGTTTCTTTTTGGGGATGCTCCAGCGGATCGCCGTAAATTTCCGATGTCGACGCTTGCATAATTTTAGCGCCGTTTGTCCTGGCCAACTCAAGCATATTTACGGCGCCCAAAACATTGGTTTTAATCGTATAAACCGGATCGAATTGATAGCTGATAGGCGAAGCCGGACAAGCTAAATTGTATATTTCATCAACCTCCAGGAAAAACGGATTGATAATGTCGTGTTCGATGAATTTAAAATTCGGATGGCTCAACAAATGCCGAATATTATCTTTTGAACCGCTGTAAAAATTATCGACGCAGGTCACTTTATTCCCCCTTGTCAAAAGATAGTCGCAAAGATGCGACCCGATAAAACCGGCTCCTCCGGTAACAAGAATTTTTTTGTTTTTTTCTTTTGATTTCATAATTTTCATCTCCCATATTTGTCATTGATCCGCACAATATCGTCTTCTCCCAGATAATCGCCGCTTTGCGTTTCAATCAGTTCCAACGGTTCATCGCCCGGATTTTCCAATTGATGCTTTCCCCCAACCGGAATGTCAAAACTCTGATGAGTTTCTAAAAAAAATACTTTCCCGTCCAGCAATATTTTGGCGGTTCCCCGCAGCACGACCCAGTGTTCCGATCTTTTATTGTGGTATTGCAAGCTTAATTTTTCTTTCGGCTTGACGGAAACTTTTTTGACTTTGAATTTTTCTCCTTCTTCTATTACCGTAAAAAACCCCCAAGGCCGATGAACGGTCGGATGCTCAAAATACTGGGACAGATTATTGGCTTTTATCTGTTCCAAAATATTCTTTATTTCGCCGCTTTTTTCTCTATGGGCAACCAAAACCGCGTCTTCGGTGTCAACCACTATCAAATCTTTCAGTCCGACCGCCGCCACAATTCTTCTTTGAGTTCCGTAAATCAAACATTTTTGGCAATCGACGCCGAAAATATTTTCACCGATAACGTTTTGGTTGGAATCTTTAGGAAGCAAACCGTAAAGAGATTTCCAGGAACCGACATCTTGCCACTTAAAATTAGCCGAAATGGCTTTTATTTTTTTTGATTTTTCCAAAACGCCGCTATCAACAGAAATCGAATCAATTGATTTATAAAAACCGGGAAATTTCAACGCTCGATAAACTTTGGGAAGGTGCTTCTTAACCTCTTTAAGAAAAACCTCCGCCTTCCAGACAAATATGCCGCTATTCCAAAAATACCCCTCTTTTATGAACCGTTCGGCTGTTTTCTCATCCGGCTTTTCGGTGAATTTTTCGACTGTTTGAATTTTAGATTTGGATTTCCTGTCTGTTTTGAGATATCCGTATTCCGCGCTGGGACCAACTGGCTTTATCCCGAATACCACCAAAAATCCTTCCTTTGCCGGCTTCAGCGATTCCTTAATTGTTTCAATGAATTTTTTATCCGGCTTTATCAAGTGGTCTGCCGGACACACTGCCATAATCGCTTTTCTATTTTCTTTGAAAACCCGGCTGGCCGCCAAAGCGATTGCCGGCGCCGTGCTCTTTTGCGCCGATTCTATTATGAAATTTTCCTTTTTAAACCCGAATTCTTTCAATTGGATGTAAATGTCGTCCGCCAGGGGAGCATTGGTAACGACGTAAATTTTTGACGGTTTTATAATTTTTTTCAGCCGCAAAAACGTCTGTTGAATCAATGTTTTATCGCCGAAAAGTTTAAGCAATTGTTTGGGATAAAATTTGCGGCTTACGGGCCAAAGCCGCGCGCCGGACCCGCCGCCCAAAATCACGCCGTATAAATTTTTAATTGCCGATTCGTTTTGTTTCGCCATTTTGATGATTTGCGATTGTTTTATTATACTCTTCCAAAAATCTCTTTGCCACCTTATCGCCGGAAAACTCGTTTTTTACCAGTTTTTTGCCTTGTTCCCCCATTTTTTCCGCCAATTCCGGATTTTCCAAAATTTCCAAAATTGCTTCCGCAACCTGATTAACATTTTTCTCGACGACCAAACCCGCGCCGCTTGTTTCCACTTCCCCCGAAATACCGACTCCTTTTGTGACCACGACCGGCAGGCCGAAGCTCATCGCTTCAATCACCGCCATCCCGAAATTTTCCGAATAAGACGGCAAAACAAAAACATCGCTTTCCCGCAAAGCCGCGATTTTATCTTCGCCCAACAACATGCCGGTAAAAATTACTCTGCCGTCGTTTTTCTCATTTTCGCGCAATTTCGCGTCTCGCAGCATCTCTTCAACTTCTTTTTTGTAATTTCCGTCATCCGGCCCCGCCAAAACCAAAACCGCATTCGGCTTTTTTTTAACAACTTCCACGAAAGCCGGAATTAAAGTGTCCAATCCTTTTTTCCAATTCAAGCGGCTTAAAAAAAGAATTATTTTCCCGCCCAAAGCGATTTTATTTTTTTTTCTGAAATCAATTTTTTCCTCGTTGTCATCCGCGCCAACGGCGCTGTCGCCCAAACTATTGGGAATAATAATCGCTTTTCTCATCGGCAAACCGGCTTCCAGATATTCTTTTTTTTCCGTTTCAACGGTGAAATGGAGCGCGTCGGCGCCGGCTAAATTTCTTCTTTCAATCAAAAAAATATAAATTTTTTTGAGCAAAGAGTTTTTTTTGCCAAGCGGCTCTCTCATTAAACTGCCATGCGGAGAAATTATATGCGGCTTGCCGAATTTTCTGGCGTAATAAGTTCCCAAAGCTGAAGCGGACAAAAAAACGGAAGTAATATGGACCAAGTCAAATTTTTTGATGTTTTTCGCCAAAGCGCGATGCATCGCGAAAGAATATTGCCACGGCCGAAAAGTGACGGAAAAATAAAAAACTTTAACGCCATCAATAACGACTTCCCGGTTAAGCGGGACATCCAGAGTTTTGTCGCCGTCAATATTAATAGTGTAAACAACCACTTCAATGCCGTTTTTCGCCAATTCCTTATTCAAAGCGTGCGTCGGTATAATCGGCCCGCTCGCGAATATGGCCGGCAAATAACTTGGAATAACGTGAAGAATTTTCATATTCTTTTATTGAATGAAAATAATTTCCTATAAAAATTTTGCCCAAAAAAAGACAGGAATAAATTAACGTAATTTTTAAAAATAAAAGGGTTGGCTTTAACGGCTTTAAGAAAAAATTTTCTTGCCGATCCGGCTTCGCCTCCGACCATATAAAGCATCCCGATTCCCCTTAATCTTTCGCTGTAAAGCCTCGTCATTTTTTCATATAATCCGCGGTATTTTTCGGTAAAAGAAGAAAAATTTTCCGCCCGCTTTGCGGCTTCTCTCTCGCTTAACCGATCATAGCTCTTGGTAAAATTTCCTCCGTGAGTGTAAGTCCGATAAAGCGGCTCGTCTATAAAATAAAAATCATACCCCGCTTGGGCAATCCTGAATATTATATCCGTGTCTTCAAAAGCTCCGATATTTTCATCCCGGGGACCGATGATTTCGATTGTTTCCCGGGAGAAAAACATCGAACTGTTGTTGCCGCAATAAAATCCGGGATTAGCCAACACATCATGAACGGATTCGTATTTTAAAAGTTTGAAAACGGAAAAAAGTCCGTCTTTCCCCTTTATATCAACGGCTTTCGGATGTTTTAATCCGATTGCCGGCTTGGCGATTTTGCCGGCGGATTGTCCCGGCTTTGTTTCGTCTATCTCAAAAGCGTTGCAACTTACGACGCCGAACTTTTCTTTGCCGACCGCATCAACAAGATTCAATTGTCTTTCCAATTTTTGCGGCAGCCATTCGTCGTCGTGGTCTAAAAAAGCGATATAATCGCCTTTCGATAATCCAACTCCGATATTTTTGGGATGGGCCGGCGCGCCGGAATTTTTGTCCAAAAATACGCCTGTTATTCTCCCGTCTTTTTTTTCGAATCCTTCAATTATTTCCCCGGTTTTGTCGCTGGAACAATCATCGACGATAATCAATTCGAATTCTTTGAAGGTCTGGTTCAAAACGCTCGAAATCGTTCGAGGTAAAAATTTTTCCGCGTTGTACGTCGGTATAATGACTGAAATTTTTGGCATATTGTTTCATTTATAGATAATTCCGATGCCTCCCCAGTCCTGATTTTTATCGTTAATTATCTCAAGATATTTGAAATTATTTTTAATCTCGTTCCATAGTTTATCCACCCCGCAATTCGCTTCCGGCGGATGAACGGCGATGTCGTGGAAAGCGATTATTCCTCCGCTTCCGACAAGGGGACCGTACATTTCAAAATCTTTTTTCACTCCGCCGTAAGTATGGTCGCCGTCGATAAAAAGAACATCGATCTGCCTATTATTCAAAATCTTTTTCACCTCCTCAACGGTTGACGATTGATGAGAATCGGCTTTCAAAAGATGGATTTTTTGCCTGCCGGAAGCGAAAGCCGAATAAAGGCGCGTCCTCCAACCGGGATATTTGTTGTCGCTACTCGGCAAATCTACGCTGATTACGACGGCGTTTTCATGCGCGCTTTTCGCCAATAAAAATAAAACTCCGCCGCGAGCGGTGCCTATTTCCAAAACAACCCGGGGTTTTTCTCTTTTCCCGATTAAAGACACAAATTGAGAAATTTCTTCTTTTATCTGCAGAGGCGCGATAATTCCCCAGAAACCGTTAAAAACAAATTCCAATGTTTCTTCATTACTCCTAAATGAAGCCTTTTTCACTTTCATTAAAACCAACGGGGAAATTATATAGAAAATGGAGGGTTTTAACAAAAAAAACAATTTTTCCGCAAGTTTGGAGAAAAAATAAAACAATCCCTTCTCTCCGATGATATTCCCGGCTTTTTTAATTTTTCCGACTACTTCGAGTTTCATCTATTATTTTTTTATAATTTTCAGCGACTTTGTCGCCGTAATCGTCCCAAGTAAAACCGGCGGTAACCCTTTCTTTGGCGGATTGCCCAATTTGACGACAAATTTCCGGATTTTCATAAAGATAAATCAGTTTCTCCTTTAATTTTTCGATATCGCGGATTGGAATGATAAATCCGTCGGTGCCCTCCCTGACAATATCTTCCGCTCCCGCATTGACGGTGGCAATTACCGGAAGGCCGCACGCCATTGCCTGAACCTGCACCAAAGCAAGCCCTTCCTGAATCGACATTATCACAAAAACCGACCCCTGTGAATAATATTTATAAAGCTCTTTTTGCGGAACATGGCCGATCCATTTGAATTTTCCTTCATATTTTCTGAAAAACGGCTTTATTTCGTCGCTCATGGAACCGATGAGAAGCAATTCGGCATTAGGAAGATTCAATTCGGAAAATGCCTTGAGAAGATAATGAACTCCTTTCGGCAAACTCATGCCGCCGACAAACACAACCCTGAAAACGCCGTCTTTTTTGGGAACTTGTTTGAATTCGGACAAATCGACTCCGTACGGAATATGGATTAATTTATTCTCCGGCACGCCCTGCTCCATAAATGTTCTTTTGACGAACAGCGACGGAACCGAGATGTAATCCGCCTGCTGATAAGATTGCAAATCGTCTTCAATACAGCGGGGATGGGGAAATAAAAAAGGACTCGGGGGTATCCCGAATTTATCGTATTCTTCTTTTAAAACTTTAGTTACGTAAAGCGTATGGGCGCTCCCGTTTTCAACCACCGCAATCATTCCCATCCGCATTGCCTTCCTCATGGTGTGATGGAACACCGACGGCCCGCCGACCAAAATATCCGCCTTTTTCAACCGCTTTCCCGACTGCCGGTCAAAAACCCGGTGAAGAAAGTGCTGGGGATTGTATAAATTTTTAACCGCCTGGGGAAGCTTTTGCCAGCTTCGCTGCAATATTTCTTTTGCGACAAACGAATCTATTTTATCCTTTGGAATGCCATATTTAACGACTTCGAATTTGGGGTAGGAAGTGATAAGTTGGCTTAAATAGCCCCGCTTCAATAATTGCTGGGCCAAATTGAACATGTGAAATCTTCCCAAAACGGAAATTGCGACTTTCATATTTTCAAAAAATTATCCCGTTAAATACTTTCCGATTGTAGAAGTTTTCAATTTATGCCGCAAGGACGCCGGTATCACTTTTTTCAAATGCCAAATCGTTTTTTTTAGCAACAATTTCCGGTTGCTTTGGCTTATAAGCATTATCCTGAATGCCAAATCTTCGCGCAAAGTAATTTCAGTTTGACCGTCTATATCGTTTTTCTTTATAAATTTGCCGTATAATTCCAATAAAATGGAAATGATTTCTTTTATTTGGTTGTTTGTAAGAGATTTTCCGAGACGGGAGAACCATTCCGCCGTCGCCTCCGGCACTTCCCTCTCCAACAATTTTTCAAACAATTGTTTTCTTATCTTGACGCTGAAATGATATTGCGTCTTTGATTGCGTGTTCATTATCGATTTGCCGTGCAGGCGCCGGCTGTGCAAAATTTCCTGCAAATTGGCGAAACGCGTCGAAAAAATAAGCCGGCTCCATAATTCGGTGTCTTCTGTGTGGATAAATCGGGGGTCGTATCCGCCGGTCTCCATTACGACATCGCGCTTCATCATCACGGTGGGATGGATAATGGCGCAATCAAAAAGCATTTTCCAAAAAATCGGATAATGAGTCGCCGGCTGTTCCAAAACCGCTATAAAATTTCCCCTGCTATCGATATGATTGATGTTCGTCCCGAGCACTCCTGTTTCCGGATGCCGCTCAAAATATTTTATTTGTTTTTCAAACCTTTCCGGATTGCTTATGTCGTCGGCGTCCATTCGGGCGATAAATTCGCCGCGTGCTATTTTCAAGCCCAGATTTAAAGATTTCACAAGCCCGATGTTTTTTTCGTTTTTAAGGCGCACGATGCGCTTATCGCCGAATTCAGCAATAATTTTTTCGGTGTCGTCAGTCGATCCGTCGTTGATAATAATAAATTCAAAATCAGAAAAAGTCTGATTTAATATGCTTTCAACCGCTTCCCTTAAATACTTCGCCCCGTTATAAACCGACATTATTACCGATATGTTAGGAATATTCATGATAATGATATTATGCCGTAATTTCGTTGATAAACCGCGTTACTTTATCGCAATAATCGTCAAGATTTATATTTCGAGGGACTAAAATACGATAACGTTTTATTTTAGAAAAAGATTTTTCAAGGATTTCTTTCTGCGTTGTTTCGAATTCCAGCATGTCAAATAAACCGAGAGCTTCCAAAGAATACAGATATTTCAAACCGCCGGAGAATTCAAGATGAAGAATTCCCGCCGTTTCCCCGACAAGCTCATCCAATTTCATTTCTTCTATTTTTATTTCGCTTCCGTCATATTTGCTCAAAAACAAGCCGGCGAACAAATCTTTTTGCTTTCCCATTTGTTCGGAAGGAACAATAAAATTCGCCGGCACTTTCGCATAATCGGCGTGCCATCCATTCAAAATCGGCTCTCCGGCCAGAAAACGCTTGGCTGCAAAATTCACAGCCCGTTTTCCTTCGTAATACGGCCAAAATATCTTTCTCATTGTCAGATATCTGCCGAAAGAAGTGTTTCTAATTTCCGGAAAAAATTTTACGTGATAATCGTAGATTGAAAAATCGCTCGGATAAGAATGCATCTTTGCGTTTTTATCGATGATTACGAAATCATCTCCGAAAAACTTGAAATTTTTCTCTTTGCGAAGTTTGGACATAAGCGTTGTTTTCCCCGTTCCCCCGAAGGCCGGGAAAATTAAGCCTTTGCCGTTTATTTCCGCGCCGGCGCCATGTAAAAAACTATACCCGCGCTTCAAAAGCAAAACCTGCAGCCAAAGATTAGTTGCCCGATTGGCGTAAGCCGTATATTCGCAAATTTTATTGTTATTCAAAGTTAACGCGAATTTCTCCCGGGGAAAATATACTCCCGAATCAAAACCGATAAATTCATCCGTTATTTTAAGCCCGGATTCCGGCAATTGAAATTCGGAAAATTTTCTTACTTCATAATCAACGGTTTCATATTCCTCGTCCGCCTTGAAATCCCGCAGATAATGATCGTAGCCGGGAGTTAAATCGTTATTTTCTTCAATAACCGCCACTTTCAAAAAATTATGAATATTGTAAAAAGATTTCATTTTTATTGCTGCGCCAATTCAATCGCCCGATAGACATCTTCGGCAAATTTTTCAACGCGAAAAGGATAGTTTGGAGAATTGATGTATTCCCAGCCCCGCTGTCTCATTATTTCATATTCTTTGATGCCGGCAAACGACTGCAAATATGAAACCAGTTCATCCAAATTTTTGAAATTATTGTAATTAATGTAAGTGTCGCGGGGAATGTATTCATCGGTGTTCGGCGGCGGGAGATATACCGGCACCGCGCCGGTCGCCATTGCCATAAAAGGGTCGTATTCAAAATCTCCCGCGGGAATAGCGTTTTGAATACACAACGCATACCAGTATTCGGCGAACGCTTCCCATTTATCCGGAGCGAAACCTTTATATAAATTCGTATAAAAAGGCCGCGACATGCCAAGATGGTACGTTTTTTCCGAATTCCATCCCGGGCCAAAAAGATCGAGTAAAGCATCTCCGCGTTTTTCAAAATATCTGATGATATCCCTCCGCAAAGAATACAATTCTCCAGGCACGGATGAGTATTTATTGGACTGCATCAAAACGCATAAATTTTTCTTCTCTTTTGAAAGAAAATGTTGGCGTTTTTCTTTCGGAAAAGGCACAGAAACTTTGAATTCCACGAATTTTCCCGGGTATTGCTTCGCCAAATCGCTTGACCAGGAAAGAAAAACCTTATGAAACGGCATATAATATTTCAGATATTTCCAAGCCCAAGGATTAACGATATTTGGCTCCAAAATAAAAAAGATGACGTTTTTCGGATGGACGCGCCTTTTCAGTATTGTAAAGTATTTTGCCGGAGAAGGTTCCATCATTAACCACAAATCAACCTCTTTTAAATTTTTGTAAACGTCGTAGGTGTGAATCTCAATCCCTTTCTCATTTAAGAGTTTTTTTAAGGCCTCGTATCTTTCCGCCACCGGAAGACCTCCCATGCTTTTTGCAAATTCCGACTTTGAATCAAAAATCTGATCTTTAAGCATATTGGGATACCCCGGGTCAAAAGCGATTTTTTTTATTTGTTTTGCCATAAAATAATTATTACTGTTTGAAAAAATCTTTGATGGCATCGCAGACGCGCGCGATTTCCTCGTCCGTTAACTTACTCGAAGAAGGAAGCCATAATCCTTTGGCGGCAATTTTTTGAGCAACCGGGTGCGATTCACTGCGATTATAAACCGGTTCTGCATGCAAAGCCGGATAAAACGGCCGACTTCCTATTTGATTATTTTTTAAAAATTCTATCAAATCTTCTCTCTTGCCGTTTTCCACCAAGATATCAATAAACCACGGCGAGGTGTTTTCTAAATTCGTGGGAATAAAAGAAATCCCCGCAACGCCTTCAAGATTTTTTTTGTAAAGAGCGTAAATGTCTTTTTTTCTTTGGACGCGCCAAGGCAACTTTTTCATTTGTTCAGTGCCGATAATTGCCTGAATGTCGGTAAATTTAAAATTCCAGCCCATGGTCAAATAACGGTCGGCGCCCGGCTTTTCGCGGCCAAAGTCGCGCAATTTTTGGATCCGCTCAATAAGAATTTCGTCATTTGTTATTAAGGCGCCGCCCTGCCCCGTTGAAATCACTTTGGGCGCGCTAAAAGAAAAACTGCCGATATCACCGAAAGTCCCCAGATGTTTTCCGTTTTTGAATGAACCGAGAGACTGAGCCGCGTCTTCAATGAGTTTTATTTCTTTTTCTTTGCAAAAAGAAACGAATTCTTCCAGATTTGAAGGATAACGGCCGTTGATAGTGACAAGCATTATAGCTTTAGTGCGCGGGGAAACAGCTTTTTTCATCAACTCAAAATCCAAACACAAATTATCAGGATTAATATCGGCAAAAACCACTTCCGCACCGGCTAATTTTACGGCATTCGCGCTCGCTACCATCGTATAATCCGGAACAATCACTTCATCGCCCGGACCAATGCCACAAGCAATCAAAGCCAAAGTTAAACTGATGGTGCCATTGCTTACCACCGAACAATATTTAGCGCCGGTGTATTCCGCAATCATCTTTTCAAACTCCCGGGTTTTCTTAAATTCCGTCACCCAGCCGCCGCTTTTCAGATATTCTGAAATGGCTTGCTCTTCCTTTTCGTCAAACCACGGCTCCATTTGATTTATAAAATTTTCCAGAATCGCCATAAGTTTATTTTTTTATCGCCTCCACATTCAGACTTATCAAAATGCCTTTCTTTATATCCATATGCGGAACATAGGCGCGCGAGTAATCGTCGTAATCTTTGTGGATGGTCTTTTTCCAGTCATATCTCCCGACTTTTATAAAACCATTACCTTCGAGCAGCCGTTTTAAACTTTTAAAATCATAGACGGTTTTGTGATAAACAATTTTCTTGTCGCCGGGAATCGGCCAACGGCCGAAAAGCGGCCCCAAAATTCCCTGATGTTCCAAATTTTTTCCGTATTTTAAATATACTTTTACAATCGCCTCGAAATCGGGAACCGCCAACCGCAAAATGCCGCCCTTTCTCAAAACCCGCCGCCATTCTTTCAAAACTTTTATCGCCTCAAAACGGTCAAAATATTCAAAAGCATGGGAACAATAAATCAAATCAACCGAATTATTTTTGAAATTAGACAAATTGTTGATGGGGCGACGATACTTAATATGAGGAAACTTCGCCAAATCAACATGAATAAAGCCGGGAATATACCGCTTGCCGCATCCCAAGTGGAGCATGAGTGGTTTTTTTGTTTTCATAGACGTGCAGTAGTCGAAGCGATGAACTTCCTGTTCACAAAGATCGCGTCCGCTACGGTGAGCTGGCCGTCCCGCTGGGTATAGGAATCATAAAAGTTAAAAAGCGAGAAGCCCTTCCCGCGAAGGTAGAGCGCAATATCTTCATACAATGGCGCGCCTTTGTAGATTTCCTCGAACTCCACTTCGGTCACTACCACCTTCGTATTTTTAAGCAGGCGCTCCGCCCCCTTAAGCGCCTCGAGCTCATATCCTTCAAGGTCGAGTTTTATGACATCCGCCTTTTCTATTTCATCGTCGAGCCGCACTATGGAGGTTTGGACCGTACCCTTCACCGTAACCGCAGTACCGTGGGAACGCTCCGCCCTCTGAAGAAAAGACGAGGAAACGTCGTTATCGGAAAGCAGGAATGATTTTGTGCCGGCAACACTTCCCAAGGCCTTTTCGCTTACTTTCACGTTTTCCATCCCCGCGAACTTTTTGCGCACTATCGCGAGCGATTCCGGATTGGGCTCGAATGCATACACGACGGGACGTTCATACATTTTAAGAAGGGACTCTATCCATGCTCCTCGATTACTCCCACCATCTACCACCGTTGGATCATCAGAGGCAACTAGTTTTTTAACGTCTTCGTGAATGTTCCGGTATGTGAGCATCCCCTCTCGCGGCGCGAGCGCTTTTGCAAGCGGCAGCTGAATGTAGTAGCGGATGTAGGGACCAATCTTTCTCATTATTCGAACACGATTTTGTCTTCCACGAAGGGGCCGTTTTTGAATTCCAGCATTTCCGCGTCTTCAAGAACCTCCATGCCAAAACCGCTGTTCACGAGCATCACGCCCTGCCCCGAGTTCAATTTTAAAACTTCAACCAAGTCTTTCTCGAAATATATTGAAACTTTAACGCTGCCGGAAATAATAATCAGCGCCTCCATCTGGCCTTCCGTTGTCCTGGTCATCGGCTTATGATAATGCCCAGGCCATATTTTCCCCTTGGGATATTTCAAAGATATGATTTGCAACGGCCATTTTCCATCGGTAATAGGCGTTGTTCCATCTTGAAATTGGCCGTCGAAAACTATGGCAATCACCTTATCGTCTTTTTTAATAATTCTCATAATTAATGTAAAACTTTGATGTATTTTGACGGTTCTTCGCCGCCGTCTTTTATATCGTGTTCCAGCATTTCTTTTAAAGTTGCTTTCCAATCATATTCCGGTTTCCATCCCAAAGCGCGGATTTTGCTGGAATCGCCTTCCAAATAAGGGACTTCGTTGGGCCGGAAATATTTTTTATCAATGACCACATATTTCTGCCAATCCAATCCCGCCAGTCCGAAACAAAACTCCAGCGCTTCTTTAATGCTACGCGCCTCTCCGGTGGCCACCACATATTCATCGGCTTTCGGCTGCTGCATAATAAGATGAATCGCTTTTACGTAATCTTTGGAATGGCCCCAGTCCCTGACTGCTTCAATGTTGCCCAATCTTAATTCCTTTACCTCGCCGCGAAGAATCGCCGCTATCCCTCTGGTAATTTTTCTCGTAACAAAAGTTTCACCGCGCCGAGGCGATTCATGATTAAAAAGTATGCCTGTTGTCGCAAACAAGCCGTATCCCTCTCTATAAATTCGCGCAAGATGAAAAGTGGCTAATTTAGAAACGCCATAAGGACTTTGCGGTCTGAATTCCGAATTTTCATTGAATGGCGGCTTGCTTCGTGGCGCGCCGAACATTTCCGAACTTGACGCCTGATAAAATTTTGTCTGAGGAGCATGCTGTCTGATGTATTCAAGAATATAAAGAGGACCCAAAGCATTGGACATCAAAGTAAAAGCCGGCATTTCAAAAGAAACTTTTACGTGGCTCATCGCGCCCATATTGTAAATCTCGTCCGGCTTGAATTTTTCTATGACATTGGCGATGGAAATCGGGTCCGTGAGGTCGCCGTAAAAAGTGTCGAAATTAGGATTTTTATAAAGATGGTCAATACGTCTGGTGTTAAAATAACTCGCTCGGCGCAAAATGCCACGCACCTCGTATCCTTTTTCCAAAAGCAATTCCGAAAGATAACTGCCGTCCTGACCGGTCACTCCGGTTATCAAAGCTTTTTTCATAAAATAAATATTAGCAATCGCGACGCTTTAAGTCAAATAACAATTTTCTTTAATTTATTGCTTGAAAAGTTATAAAATGATTCGCCGAATAAACCGATAATCAATTTTCTCAATAAATTTTTAACTTTATAACCGGCGGAATGATATTTTTCCCTAATCAACGCGAAATCTTCGGGGTCGTGGAAAAGATATTTTGTTTTTCCAAACAAATTTTGTTTTTCCAAATGATATTTGGCCAACGCATGGCTGGAAAGTTCGCAATGATTCAAATAATCGCCAAGATAGTCATAAAGGGTTGAAAATTTATCGATAAAATCCGAATTGGAGAAAAACCACAAATCCGACATACCGCTACTGGCATCGCCGTTCCAATTGGGAGCGTAAAAGTAAAACGGATCGAATTCATCAAAACGAATATCCCTGAAAAAACCGAGGTCAAATCTCGCAATTATTACCCAATCATAAATAAAATTGTTTTTTCTTTCGTGCTCTTTCTTTAACTCAATAGATTTCTTGAGCGAGTACCAGCGGCTGTAAATACCATGTTTCTTTGTCGGCTTTTCATCAAACATTATTTGCTTTTCAAAAATACTCGCTTGAGGTTTATAAAATTCTTTTAATTCCGTCTCAAGACCCTGGGTCCAAGTATGAATAAAGACATCAACATTATTTTTATCTAAAATATGGTTTTTATAAAGGGGGTAGGTAATTTCATTCCAATCTACCGGCTCTCCTCTGTCATTCTTGCCGCCAGCCAAGCCATGTAAACAAAAAGCGATTTTCATATGTTTAATTTTGTTAATTGTTTAACCAAATCCGGATAATCAGTACAAATAGCATTCGGCTTCAAACCAATTATTTCAATCAATCTTTTCCGCAATGTTTCTTGATTAACGGCGTCGTTATGCGCTTCCCCGCCAAGAAGACCCGGCGAAGTGCCGTGCAATTCCGGCGAAACAATGGCCGATTTTATGCCGTTTTTCCGAAGAAGCACGATTGTTTCTTCGGTGTATAATTTTTTATTGCTACCGCCCTCGCCAACCCTGTCCCACTCGTCAAGCCAAGCCCAATCAAACAAACTCTTATTCTCAATCACTTCTTCTAAAGACAGAAGCGTTCCGCCGACCGCCTCATTATATCGCTGAATATCATAAGGATGAGCGACCGAAGGCGCCAAAACTAATTCGGGGAAAAATCCTTTTAAAAATCTGGCGGTTTCAACTTTGACGTCAAAAACAAGCAATCTGTTGAGATGTCCAACATATTTTTGCAAAAAAGGCAATAATAATTCCAGATATCGTTTTTCCTGGAACTTACTTTTTAAATGAAGGGCGTTTAATTTGGAATCGTTCTTTATTATTAAATCCATTAACTCGTCAAAATCGGGAATTCTGTCGCCGTTAGGGCGAATCTCCTTAATTCCCGCCAATGTTAAATCTCCGAACATCCTCTCGTTTTGGCCATTGGTAATCCTTTCCAAACCGCTGTCGTGGAAAATTATTATTTCTCCGTCTTTGGTGAAATTGACGTCAAATTCAATTCCAAAACCGCGCCCCAACTGGTCTTCAAATGCTTCATAACTGTTCTCGGTAAAAAATTTTTCTTTGGAAGGTTCAAGACCGCGATGAGTTATAATATGAATCATTTAATTCTAATCTTCCCATCTTCCAAGTTCTTCAAAAACACGTTTAAATCTTCCGGCGTTCCCAAACCGTGCATCTTTTCCGCGTCAATATCATAAATATAAATGTTCTTGCCCCCCAAAATCATTTCATTGTACACCGGGCAGACATAAAATTCGTTATTATGGCGGATATTTTTTTCAATCATTGACTGGGCCGCTTTAACAAAATCGCTTCCCTTTTTGAAATAATAAACGCCAACCGTAGCTTTGTCAGAAATTACTTTTTTTTCCGCCACTTCAATTACTTTGTTGTTTTTATCAACTCTGGCATAACTCCACTTAGGATGGCTGGCTTTAAAAGTCATAATTAATCCGTCTTTCCCTTCCTCGCGTCCCGCTCGGATAAAATCATTCATATCTATCTCAACAAATTGGTCGGAGTTGGCTATTAATAAATCATCATCGTTATTAATGTACTGCATAGCCGTTAATACCGTGCAAGCCGCCCCTTCGGTTACGCCGTTAAGCTGGATTATTTCAAATTTATTGTCCGAAACATTCTGTAAAATATGGTAAAGGTCGTATTTGTCATAATGCTCTTTTTGGCAAATAAAAATGAATTTATAGTCAACCTTAGGTTTAAGATTATTCACCACGACTTCAATCATCGTCTTTCCGTTAATGTCAATTAACGGTTTGGGGAAAGTATATCCCGCCTCTTGAAACCTCGACCCCTTTCCGGCCATAGGAACAACGATATTCAGTTTTTTAGCGTTATTTAAATTTTCCATATTTATATTTTTATTTATTATTCCAGAATATCTTTGAACAGCGACAGGTGCACATCGTGCACTCCTCTTACTTCGTAAACCGTGGCGCCGCTGGCTTTGGCGGCGGCAATGCCGTGGGGAGCGTCTTCCACTATTATACATTCGGACGGCTGCAAATTAAAATGGGAGAAAATTTTCAAATAAATTTCCGGATGAGGTTTGGGATTTAGAACCTCATCATTTCCGATTATTAAATCAAAAAAATGATGGATTTGAGCCGATTTCAACATCAAATGAAGAGTTTCCTTCACGGAATTCGAAGCGCAAGCCAGCTTGAATCCTTTATCTTTCAAATGATTCAATAAGATGATTTTCGAATAATCGGGCGCGCAATATTTCGGGATTATTTCTTTGGTATATTTTTGCTTAATCGCGTTTATTGTTTCTTTCAAGCCGGCCGGCAACCGGCCCGATTCTTCGAGTTTTTCTATTTTTTTTCTGGTCGGCAGCCCATTAAAATAGGAAAAATGCTCTTCATGGTCTATTTTCGCGCCAAAAAGATTTAATGCCCTGTTTAAAGCCTCATAATGCCCTTCCGGCATATCAACTAATACGCCGTCTAAATCAAAGATAATCGCTTTATACCGCATATTTACATATAGAATAGCGGAATTTGGCTAAAAATCAACACTGGGCGGATATTTTATTCAGCGCCGTTAAAATTCCTTCAATTTTTACGAATAAGTGATAACTTCTCCTTTCGCCGCATCAAGATCTTTAATGTTGTAACCGATTTGAGAAAGAAAAACATGACATTCTTGATAAAGCTTTTGAGAATGGGTGGCTAAAAAAATTATTGGCTTATATTGCCGAAGTGTGCGCCGTGCGCCTTGCAACACGGAAAGTTCTGTACCCTCAACGTCAATCTTTAAAATTCGTGGCGGGAGTATATTTTGGGTTTCGATAAGTTTATCTATAAAAACTTCCTGAACGGCAAAAGAGCCGTTTTTTTCAGAAATCGTCCCCGTCGTAGAACTTTCTCCCTCTTTAAAGAAAGTTTTTCCTTCTTTATCGCTCACCGCCGCTTCAATAACAGTCACATTAGTAAGTTTATTCAAAACAATATGTTTTTTTAAAATTGCTATGTTTGATGGCAATGGTTCAAAAGCATAAACCCTCCCATCGCCGACTAACATCGAAGCCAGTAATGTATAAAAACCGACGTGGGCGCCGATGTCATAAACCACGTCATTGTTTTTAACAAATTTTGTAAATAATTGTTGCTTCTCCAATTCATAAGACCCGAGCCAATAACCGTTATCGCCTGAACCCTTAATCCATTTCTTACCTCTTAAAGGACCTTGGATTATCGGCAGTATTACATTGTTAGGAATTAATTTTAATAAACTGCGCAAAAAACGCCCTATTAACGACTTTGTGCAAATTGAAGAAAAATTAGTCATTTTTTTCTATATAAGCAAGCGCTTTTAAAATGCCTTCCACATCTTTTTCGTAATTATAATTTCCGATAATATCCAGCGATTTTTTGCCGAAAGACAGCCGTTTTTCGGGATTGTCAACCAGAAATTTTAAGTATTCAGCCAATTTATCAATATCACCCTTCGAAATAATAAAGCCGTTTTCTCCGTTTTTCACCAAATCAGAACCGCTGCCGACGATATTGGAAATAATTATCGGCAACCCGAAACACATCGCTTCATTGACAACCATGCCCCAAGTTTCGCCCATTCCCGACGGCAAAACAAAAACATCAGACGCCGCAAAATATTTCATCAGATTAATTTTATTCTGAAAGCCGGCTAAAATGACATTTTTAAGATTATGTTTTTTAATATATTTTTCAAGTTCGGGCCGCAAAATGCCTTCTCCGACGAATACCAAAGAAACTTTGGATTTCAAATTTTTAATTTGGGATAATTTTTCGTACGCCGTTAAAAGGTTAAGCGGATTTTTCTGTATCACCAGTCTGCCGACAAACACTATCGCCATTGATTCCGCGCCAAATCCCAATTCTTTTTTCAATTTATCCCTGCTTGGTTTTAATAAATTAGATTCTCGCATCAGGCGCTCATTGTCGGCCGCGTACGGATAAAAAAATAATTTTTTGTCGGGAACACCGTAATGTTTATAAAATTTTCTGTTTTCCTCGCCAATATAAAGAAACGCTGCGATATACGGAAAAAAAATTTTACCGAAAATAATTTTCTTAATGAAAAGTTTCCACTTCGACTTTAAAATTTCCTGGTTCAGAGGACTTTCACTGGACAAAAAAACCGGCGTTCGGGTCAGAAAAGCGGTAAAAAAGGCCAGCCAATTCGCTAAAGAATTCCAGCCGTGAATCAAAATGGCGTCGAATTTATTCCGCCATATCTCAACGGCGATTCCAAAATTCATCCCTCCCCAAAATTGGTCCGACGGCCTTAAAAAATAATTGCGCAATATTTTATAATTATATCCGCCAAGCACCGGCACTCCCCAATCAACCGTAACGCCGAACGCCGGGTCATATTCGGCTTTTACGCCAAGACTATTTCTATAATAAACCGTCAAATCAACGCCTTTTTGCCTGCCGAGCAATTGAAACAGCGGGTTAAGATTCGGTCCCGGCTGATATAAAAGAACGGCGATTTTCATTTTCTCTTCACGCTTTCGTCTTCGGGCCAGTATTTCAGAATGATATTTCCAATTTCTTCCGCTTTGGCTTGGTCGCCCTTTGCTGCGTAAAGGTCAAATAATCCGTACAACACCGGCGGCAATTTCGGGCCGATTAAAAATGCTCTTTGATAATATTCTTCCGCTTTAACAAAATCGGTTTCTTGATGAAATCTCTGCCACAAAATAAAATGCATCTGGCCGAACATAAGCAAATGACGGACATTGTCCTTGAATAAATGCTGTCCGACATATTCAACCAAATATCGCGACACATTTTCGGACTGCTCTTTAGCGGAAATCATGCTAATAATATTGTTTCCCAAAAATTTGGATATTTCCTCGGCGCCGACCGGAGAATAAAAATTGAAAACATCGTCAAAATGATTTTTAAATTCATCGAGCGTTTTAACGGACGACATTGAATTGAGCGCCGCGACAAAACGGCGGGATTTGACCAATGGCAAAATAGAACCGAAATACAAGGCTGAGGCGGCGACAATTATCAATATCGGAATAATTATTTTTTTATGCATTTATGTCGTATAATTGATTTTGATTGTAAACTATATGCTTTCAATTATACAAGCGCAAAAAGATTGGCGCAAACTCGCCGTCATCATCATTTTGGCAATGACTGTCGCTGTCGGCGCCAGCCTGCCCGACATAATCAACTATCTTACCTTAAAGCAAAATTACGAACCGTTTTATTTTCCTTTCACTTCGGAACCCCAATTCGACGAAGTCACTTTTTACGCCCCTGCCGCTTCTTACTTCAAAGAAAACCTTAAAATACCGCATGAAACGGAGATATACGAATACAAAAATATCGTCAATGTAAAGTTTTTTTTACCGAGCGCCATTGAAGGCGGGCTGGCCGCTTTGACGGGCAACACAAGGTTAAGTTGGATTATTATCCGCCTTGTTTTCGCGGCGCTTGTTTTTCTTCTCGCTTACGCCCTGGCGAGAAAATTAACCGGCGACCGGACGATTGCCTTGTTCGCCGTTTTGATTTTGTGCACTCTGGGTTTCGGACCGCGGACTTTTCTCAGTTTAATTCCGGAAAGAATCTCCCAGCCGATTTTCTTTTCGAGAATGAACTCGCCGCTTGTCGTTCTCCCGTTCCTGCTTGCCGGATTGATAGGCTTAACCAAAATCAACACCGATCGTTTCCGAAGCGGCATCGCAATCACGGGCATTGCCAGCGGCCTTCTTTTTTACACTTATTATTTCCATCAAATCGCCTTCATTCTAACGTTAATAATGCTGACTATCTGCTACTTTTTCTTGAAAGAGTGGAGAAAAATGGCCGCCGTAATAGCGGCTTCAATCATAGCAAACATCTTAGCCGTGCCGTGGTATCTCCAATATCTTAAAGCGTTAAAATTATCTCCGGGGTATATCACAAGATGGTCGGCGGCGTCTTACCGCCCCTCATTCCCCGTGGTAATAGCCGCAATCGCCATCATCGCCGCTATATTTATTTTAAAAAGAAAACAGAAAAAAATCGGAACGGAAAAAATTTCTTATTTGCCGATGGAAATTTTAATTATTTCCGCCGCCGGAATCCAGTTAATCGTTTCGCCGCTGTCGCCTCTGATAATCCAGGCAAGCCATTTTTACCAGCAGATTGTCAACAGCTTCGGATTGTTCGTCATCGCCATTTTGGGAGGAAATTATCTTGTTGGCAAACGCCGCCTTCGATATTTGCTGCCGGCTTTGGGGATTATTTTGATTGTTACGCTCTTCATCAAACAATTTGCGGTTTGGCGTCAAATTGCCGTCTTTTCAGCGAGCCGCGACAACGAAAAAATAGCCGAAAAATTGGTTGAAAAAAACCTTTCTAAAGAAGACGTTTTGGCCATTGCTAATCCTTATTTAAACAGCGTTTTTCCGGCCCGCCTCTGGCGATTCCGGTTTTACGCTTTTGTTTCCTTAAGCAACGTAAGAGACGACGAAAATCTCGAACGTTACGTTTTTACGCAACGCCTGTTTGACAAACCGTGGAGCGGAGTGGACGGCCAGTTGGCCGCTGACCCGAAAACCGTGCTGTCATCGGTTAAAACCATTTCCATTCCCTCCCTTCTGACCTCCAAACTGTCCCTGTCTCCGCTTCAACGGAATGATCTCAAAAAATTTTATGATTCCGCAAGCAATGATTTTATCAACGACAAAAAAATCACCCACGCCGTCGCTCTTAACGCGGAAGAAGAGAACGGACTGATTGCCGGCGGGAAAAAACTTAATCTTAAAACGGAATTGATAGATAAAAAAGACAACGTGTCTCTTTATAAAATTTCGGCGGTTGGCGGACAATAAAAGCGCGATTATCTGTGATAAAATCTTGCTTTTACAATCTCCATCAGCGACGTGATTGCGTCCTTGAATTTGCTGACTTTCGTGCCCGGCATGTCCCTCCAAAGCACGGGAACTTCTATAATCCGATAATTCATTTTCCGGGCAAGATAGAGTATTTCCGAATCAAACGCCCATCTTTCCAATATCTGGCGACTGAATAAGGCGCGCGCCGCTTCTTTTTTAAATGCCTTCATGCCACAGGTATGGTCTTTAAAATTTACGCCGAGGATGATATTGGATAAAAACGTGAATCCCCTGCCCATAAACTCCCTGAGAAACGGCTGATGAACGTCGATTATTGAACCCTTTATCCTTCTGGAACCAACGGCAAAATCATAACCTTCCTTTATTTTTTCAACGAAAGCGTCGATATATGAGGCCGGAACGGAAAAATCTATGTCCGTGAACAAAACAATGTCGCCGGCCGCGGAAAGCACGCCGTTTTTCACCGCCGCGCCCTTGCCGAGATTTTTTTTGTTTTCAACCGCCCGCACGCCCAGATAACGATTGGCTATGTCATAAATCATATTCCTGGTTTTGTCGGCGCTCCCGTCGTCGACAAAAATTATTTCCCAGGCGTAAGGCTTATCTTTAAAAAAAGAATAAATAATTTCAAAACCGCTCATCAACCGCTTTTCCTCGTTATAAAGAGGAATGACAACGGACAACAAGACATTATTTGAAGAATCTTTTTTGGTAATAAATTGGTCCATAAATAAATTATAAAATCATTTTTAAATCTAATCCATCTTCTGGAATTTATAAGACGCGAAAGCGAGAACGGAAAATACATTCAAATAAGTCGGCAAAACGTCGAACAAAACAATCCCCTGAACTAAATAGGCGACGGGAATGGCGAATATCAAAGCGTTTTGCAAAGCCGATTGGCGACGCTGATCATCACGCCTCTTGAACAATTGCCAATAGAACACCGCAAAAATTCCCAAATAACTCGATAACCCCAAAATACCCGTTTCCGCCAGATAATCGAAATATATGCTGTGCGCCCTGTCAAACCAGGCGCCAAAGCCTTCTGTTGGATTGAAATATTGAACATTAAAATGCCGGTCAAAAATATTGATAAAATTTTCCGGCCCCCAGCCTAAAAGCGGCCGCTCTTTAAAACCGTCATAGGCGATTTTCCACATGTAAGTCCGATGCTGCCAAGTCTGGGCCGAAAAAGAAATGTCAAAAACCCGCGAACCGGGAATAGATTTTACAAACGCCGTATCTTTGAAATAAACCATCGTGCCGACTGCCAGCAATAAAACAACCACTCCCCCGAAAAACCATTTGCGCAGATTTTTCCTGCCGTACACGAAATAAGCCGTTCCCGCGACAATTGCCGCCAATAATCCCACAAACGCGCCGCGAGTCGCCGCCAGCCAGAAAAAGACAAAAAACAAAATCATAAAAAACATCAAAATAATTCCTTTTAATGTTTTTAATTTTTCCCAATAAAAAATAATTCCGCGGGAATTTTTATCTGACTCGCGCCGGTCAGCGCCGAATAAAAGATAGCAGGCGTAAAACAAAGAAAAAACAAGATACGTCGCCACATAAGCCGGATTGCCGATGGAACCGGAAAACCTGAAACCACTGCCGCCGAACGCTCCGCCGATAAAACCCGACATTTTCAATCCGGCCGCCGCTCCGTAAAGAATCATCAATGCCGCGGCGGCAATCAAGACCCAAAACAATTTCAGCCAATCTTTTTCTTCTCGAAAAACAACCGCCAGGAGCAGAAAGAAAACGTAAAGATGGATTATCTGGATTCCTCCTTCGCCGCGCTCAAAATTGGACCAAAAGGAATTCGACGGATTAACGCCGAAAAATCCCGATAAAATAAAAATAAGGACAAAAATCGAAACGGCGATGACCAGTGGGGATTTTAATTTAGCCGATAAACGGCTGCCCATGACCGACAATTTATCCTGCAGCAATAATCCCAATAAAAAGAAAATGAGGGCTAAATCAACTGCGGCCCTGAAAAAAACATATTTGCCCACAATAAAAGGAAAAAGAGTGGAGGCGGTGACAATAGCCGTCGAAAACGGCGCCAGATAAAGGAAAAATTTGGAAATTTTAAAAAAATTCAAATTATTATTCACAAGATTTATTTCATCTTATCACCAAGTCTTCCAGAGCGCAAATACTTTTGAAAACTAAATCGCCCCCGCGATGCGGGGGCGATTTTTCCGATTATGCGCTATCGGGAAACTCAATTCAGAATGTCAGATTAAGTCTTCAGCGTCACAATTTCCACCGTTGGCGTTCCTTCAGTGTAAAGGCCTGTGATGGTGTCGTTAAGATCGCCATCAAGGTTGGCGTCATAGCCGCCAAGATCGCTTTCCTTTACATAGAACAAGATATTGCCAAGAGCGTTGACGGATATTTGAACAGTATTGTTGTTTTCAGCCGCAACGTTTGTCTTAACAATCAAGTACCTCCAAGAACCGCCATCAATCTTGCGATTGGATTCGGAAACAGTCTCTATGTCGCCGAACGGCAATGTTGAAGAGCTCAAGCTGGTCCACAAACTGGAAGTGCCATAGCTGACATCGGCGCTGGCGCTGCCGGCTCCCATACTGGAAGCGTAAAGCTTCCAAGTGGTGGTTGCCACCGAACTGGTGGCGCTGCCGCCGTTAGCAAAAGTGATTGTGCCGGTAGCAAAGTAAATCGGATTGTTACCGTTATTGGTAACTTTGAACACTCCGACTGTTTGTCCAGCTGACAATCCAAGCGTAGTCGCCGTAGTCGGCGAAACACCGGAAACCGTGACTTTTTGAGGCACGATATAGGTGATGCCGGTTGATGTCGCCGTACCCGACTTGGTTCCGGTTGTTAAGCCGGTAACCGAGCCTTTTACCGCTATGTCGTCAGTCGTTGAAGCAACCATAAACCTGAAGTTGTCTCCAAGTTTGGACGCCGCACCGGAAACATCGGCTTTAACATAAATGTTAACGCCGGTTGTCGGCACTGGAGCGGAAAGCAAGTTGTCAACGGCGGTAAAGGTCTTTGAACAAGAGCTTACGCCGCACAAATCAAATTGCGCCGCTGTGGCAAACGGACTGGCTGAAGGACTACCCTCGTACAATTTAATGTTCGCGAGAGTGGTGGTCGCCAGCGCCGCGCCGGTCGATGTCGCCGTAATCTTCAACGAAGTGATTTTTTGCGGTTCAAAGAGAGAAGTCAGTTTGAACGCAAAATATGTTCCGCCGGAAGTGCCGATGGACGCCACCTGATTAACCGAAGGCGAAGCGCCCGAGCCGGAAACCACCGACAAGAGAAGCTGGCCGGAGCTAACCAAAGTCATTATCTGTCCGCTGCCGGCGAATGTAATGTCTCCGCCGCTCAAAGTATTGCCAGTGGTAACGCCAGTCGCCGTAATCGCGCTCGTTGAAGAAGCGATTGCATACGAACTGGTCGCATTATTGGGAATACCGGACAAAATATTGGCTTTGAAATGCAATGTAGTCGGCGAAGTTCGAGTCACCAAAAGCGGATTGCTCAAATTAAACGTCACCGCATTGCTGGACAACGATTCGGTTGAAGCGGTTGTCGCAAGAGATGAAGTTTCGTCGCCTTTATACAGCGCATAGCCCTTAATGAAGTTGGCCGGCGAAGAACTGCTATTAGCCTGAGTCACGACAATCTTGGTGACATTGACATCTTCGCCGCTTGATTGGGCGTTCAGCTCAATGATGGCAAATTCATAACCATTGGTGCCGGCAACAATCGATTGCGCAAGCGGAGTTGACAAAGTGGTTGCCGACAAAGCCGCCGCCTTGACCGAAATGGCGTTGCCATCGGTGGCGGTTGCTCCCGGGTCAACCAAATCGTTGGTTACCAATCTCTTAACCTGCGTCAGGTCAAAAGATTTAACCGTGTAAGTGCTGGCCGCGGTCGCAGTGGTCGAAATTGAACCCTTAACCGTGATAGTGCTGTCTGTTCCGGCTGTTAATATCGGATAAGAGGACAATGTGAAAGTGCTGGCGCTTGCCACGCCGATGCTTGAAGCCGCGGTGCTGTAAACGGTTACGCCGTTGACTTCCACTTTAACCGTGCCAGTCAAAACAATGCCTGTTCCGCTGGTGGCGATGTAGAAGCTGATTTGGCGAAGTTCCATATTTTCACCGTTCGGTTTGGCCATATATTTAGCCAAAATAACGTCGGTTGAACCCGGAGTCACCGAACTGGTCGGAGAATCCGTGGCTCGGCTGAATGTCAGCGAACCCGAACCGATTGTCTGGATATTGAATCCATTGCCAATCGGAAAGGCTGTGTCATTCGTGCCGGCGCCCGGTATCACTGATACCATGGTGGTAGCGCCGCGAAGGTCAATGTCGTAGTTGTTATAAACCGCGAAATTGACTGTTCGGCTGGCGCCGTTGATGATTTTCGCTTTAACGATGAAATCCTTCGAAGTTCCCTTGTCAATATTGACGGGACTGGCCGAAAGATTAAATGTGACGTATTTACCAACCTGTTGAGCCGTGGCAAGCACGGTGGTGCCGTCCTGGGCAAGGAGTTGGACGTCTTTAACATCGGTATCAGCCGCGCTGCCATAATTGTACAACATCAAAGTGTACAATTTTATCGCTTCATTGCTTGAAGATTCCGTAATGCGGAATCGGGTAATTTCCTGAACATTATTGGGGTCAACATTTAATGTTGAAGAACCCGTGGAAGTCAGCGCGTCAAGGGTTGTTGAAGCCAATGAAGTGCCGCCATTGACAACGCTCATCGCGTTGCCGTTGATCGGGAAAACGCCGTTAACCGCCGAAGCGTCGGAAACGATAGCCGAAGCCGAAGCAAGGCTGAAGCTTACGGTGCCGTTATAATCACCGGTTACTAAATTGAACCGAACCGTGGCGGTTTCAGTTTTACCGGCTGAAACAGCAATCGGATCAGTTGACATCGTAATCAACACCGTATTATCGGCGTTAATTGAAGTAACCACGGTGCCGTGACGGACGCCGCTGGAATCAACCACGTCAACGCCGTTCATTTTGGTGTTGGCCAAGAAACCGCTCTTGGTTACCGTAATAGCGGTAATTTTTGCGTCTTGGGAAGCGGTTAAATTAACTTTCAACGCTTTGTTGAAAGCCGTGCCCGAACCAATAGTCGCTGAAGCCGGGTTATCCGAGGCCAAAGCCAAAGTCAAACCGGTTCCTGGAGTTGTCGGAGTTGTTGGAGTTGTTGGAGTTGTCGGCGTAGTTACGGCCAATGAAGCCAAATAAGCGCGGGTTTTGGGACCGAAATATCCGGCAGCCGGAGAAACTCCGGCGCTGGCCTGATATTCACCCAAAGCCGCTCTGGTCAAAGAACCAAAAAAGCCGGTGGCGCCAACCGCTGCCAAAGCCGCTGCCGCTGATCCTTTATTGACGGATATCAGATAATTCTGCAGGGACTTAACATCGTCTCCCTTGCTGCCGACCGTCAAATCGGTGGCAATCGAAGGAATTGAAGTCGCTGGCGCTTGAACCGCCAACTGCGCCTGCAAAGCCTGAATCTGAGCCAGCAAGGCCGTGATTTGCGCCTGCAAATCGACGGTTGTCTGACCCATAGCGCCAACAGGAATCATGGTCGCTATCATGGTGATGGCAACCAGGGTTGTTGAAAATTTGTTTAATGTATTACTCATTTTTTATTTTTAAGTTAGGAGTCGATTTTTACTTCAAAAAGTGAGGTTTTTGAGAATAAAAATGACAATAAAATTTTATGATTTAAATGTTTTTGTTTCTGGAAAGTTATCGCTTTCATCAACCGACCCGCTGTCTGGCCATGTGAGGTTAGGCAGCAGCTTAATAAAAGAATAACCTGTATAGCAAATAAAAAACTCACTTTCAAAAAGTGAGACTGATGCCAAAAACCAAAGCTAACGCCAAAAGCTTGATTGCGATTCAGCCTCACTTCTGAATCTTTATATCTGTTGATAATAACCGCTGGTTATCCCTTTGACAATAGCCTGACTGTGGATAACCGCTTCTTCACCTCTATAATATTTCTAACGAATAAGGAGGCTGTTTGTTTCTACGGCCGCCACCTGGAAGCCGCAAAAATGACAACGATAGACGCTATAAAAATAATGATGTTTTTCAAAGCCCCTTGCCGGTTAAGGGTTCCGTTTAAATGATGGATAGCCGACTCTTTCATGACCAAAACCATCGCCAAAAGCAAAGCGCTTGAATTCAAAAAACCCAAAGGCAGAAGAGCGACGGCCCAAAAAAATTGAAGATTCAAGAAAGTAAAACCAGCGGCCAATAAATTTACTTTCGCCGCCGTTTGTCCCAAATTCAGCGCGAAACGAAACGCTTCGTGCCAAAGCAAAAATATTGCCAGACCGGCCAATAGATATTTCAACGCAAAAAAATTTGATTTATCGGAAAGAAAAAACGCGACAAAAACCAAAAACATCAAAGAATTGTTGAAAAGATGATAGAGCGGCTGGCGATGGACGAAAATCAGATTTTTAATTCCAAGCAGAAGAAAAAATAAAAAAGATAAAATCAAAACAACAGCTAATCGCAACGGCCATTGTTCGTTGAACGGATAAAAAACGAAAAGCAAAGAAACAACGAGGAGGATTAGAAAAGAAGAAAGCATCGGCCGGGTTTTGGAAAACGGCTGGAAATAAAAATAAGCGGCCGCGACAATGAAAATAACGGTCAACGGCCAGCCGGCGGCCGCCAAAAATACGAACAAGCCGAAAATCGCGGCCTTAAGCGCCGATCGTGATGTGTTCCCCCTTAAAACCAAGCTTAATTTTTTTGGCATCTTTAAGTTCGCCTTTAATAATCCGATTGGCCAATTCGTCAAGAATCAATTTTTGAATCATCCGCTTGATCGGCCTCGCGCCGTAATCCGGGTCAAAACCGGCTTCCGCAATATGCCGTCTTAAGGAATTGTCGACAGTGACTTCAAATCCCCGGTTGGCCAATTTTTCCTTCAGCATTCCGAGTTGAAGGTCGATGATTTTTTCAATTTCTTTTTTCCCCAAAGGATTAAAAATGATGATTTCATCCAAACGATTCAAAAATTCCGGACGGAAAGTTTCTTTAAGCGATTCTTCCACCCGTTCTTTGAATTCATCGGTTTTGTTCTTTTGCTCGTCAACGTCTATTCTGGTGCTAAAACCCAATTTGGAAATTTCCCGGAAATACTCGCTGCCGACGTTTGAAGTCAGAACGATAATGGAATTTTTGAAATTGATTATTTTGCCCTTGCCGTCGGTCAATCGACCGTTATCCAAAACCTGAAGTAAAAGGTTAAAAACTTCAGGATGGGCTTTTTCGATTTCATCGAATAAAATCAGGCTGTATGGCCGATGACGGACGGTTTCGGTTAATTGCCCGCCTTCTTCGTGTCCCACATAGCCGGGCGGCGAGCCGATAAGCCGCGCCACGCTGTGGCGTTCCATATATTCGGACATATCGATTCTAATCAGGGCTTTTTCGTCGTTAAACATGAATTCCGCCAAAGCCCGCACCAGCTCGGTTTTGCCCACGCCGGTCGGACCCAAAAACATAAAAGAGCCGAAAGGTTTGTCTTCGGGGGCCAAGCCCGCGCGCGCCCGGCGAAGAGCGCTGGAGATGGCTTTAATCGCTTTTTCCTGGCCGATGACTCTTCCGGAAAGAACTTCCTCTATTTTGGAAAGTTTTTCCGCTTCAGACTCAAGCATTCTCGAAACCGGAATGCCGGTCCAGCGGGAAACCACGGCCGCAATGTCTTCTTCGTCAACTTTTTCTTTTATAAAATGCTGTTCCGCGCCTTTTTTTATTTTCCCCCTTCCTCTTTCAACATATTTTTTTTCAAAAGCTTTCAACTCTTTTTCCGCCTGAGGCAATTCGCCATAGACGATTTTCGCCACTTTCTCCAAATTTCCTTCCCGCTCGGCCAGTTCCGCTTCTTGGCGCAAATTTTCCACCTTCTTTCTCAAATTATGAAATTCTTCGAAGGTGATTTTTTCTCCGTGCCACTTGGCGGAAAGTCCGTCGTTTTTCTCTTTCAATTTACGCAATTCTTTTTCAATTTCTTTCAGCCGCTTGTCTTTTTTATTTTCAGAAAGCAGAGCCTGGCGTTCAATTTCCAAACGAGTTATTTCTCTTCTCGTTTTGTCGATTTCTTTCGGCAAACTTTCGGTTTCCAGCCGCCGGCCGGCCGCGGCCTCGTCAATCAAATCAATGGCTTTGTCCGGCAAAAACCGGTCGGTAATGTAACGAGCCGAAAGATTGACGGCCGAAACAATCGCCTCGTCGGAAATTCTGATGCCGTGATGAAGCTCGTATTTTTCTTTAAGCCCGCGCAAAATCGCGACGCTGTCGTTAATCGAAGGTTCATCAACCATAACCGGCGAAAATCGCCTCTCCAAAGCCGCGTCTTTTTCAATGTGGCGCTGATATTCCCTGATGGTGGTGGCGCCGATAGCCCTCAATTCTCCCCGAGCCAAAGCGGGTTTAAGCAAATTGGAAGCGTCAATCGCTCCTTCGGCCGCGCCGGCGCCGACAATCATATGAATTTCATCGATAAAAAGAATGAGCTTCCCGCTCGATTGCTGGATTTCTTTGATAAACGCTTTGAGCCGGTCTTCGAATTCCCCCCGAAATTTCGTGCCGGCGATTAAAGACCCCAAATCAAGCATGATGATTTCTTTGTTCTTCAGCGGTTCCGGCACGTCGCCCGAAGCAATCCGCTGAGCCAATCCTTCAACCACCGCTGTTTTGCCCACGCCGGGTTCGCCGATTAAGACCGGATTATTTTTGGTGCGCCGGCTTAAAATCTGAATCAAGCGCCGAAGCTCTTCTCCCCGGCCGATGACCGGGTCAAGTTTTCCGGCTCTGGCTGAATTCGTCAGATTAACGGCGTATTTTTCCAACACCTGAAATTTTGATTCCGGCGTCTCATCGGTAATCCGCATTGAACCGCGAAGTTGGGCTAAAACCCTAATCGCCGTTTCCCGGCGCAAACCAAAGTTTTCCAGAATCCGGCTGGCGCTAGAACCGCTTTCCAAAATCGCCAGAAGCAAATGTTCGCAAGAAATAAATTCGTCTTTCTGGTGGCCGGCGATTTTCGCCCCCCGATCCAAAACCTGCATCAATTCCTGGGAAAGATAAAGCTGGCCGACATTAGAACCGCCGAAAATTTTCGGCTGTTTCTTCAATTCTTCATCAAGCGCCTGAGCCAGAGATTCAAGATTGACGCCGGCCCTTATCAGAAGCGGCCTGACAAGAGATTGTTCATCGGAAATCAAAGAGATTAAAAGATGGATAATCTTAAGTTCGCCGTGATTTTCTCGGGCCGCCAAATCCTGGGCATTTTGAAGGGCCTCCTGGGCCTTGATTGTAAAACGATGAAAATTCATAAATTTTGGTATATTATAATAAAAAAATTAAAAAATTCAACGGGTATGAAAAAAATCTATTTTGATTGCGCCGCTACTACACCGATTGATTCGACGGTCAAAAAGGCGATGCTGCCTTATTTTTCCGAAAAATTCGGCAATCCCAGTTCGCTTCATTCTTTCGGACAGGAAGTAATGGCCGCAATTGATGACTCAAGGGAAAAAATCGCTCGCTCCATCGGCGCGAATTTTCACGAAATAATTTTTACCGGTTCGGCGACTGAAGCGAATAATCTGGCGTTGCGCGGCGCAATGAAATTTTTTAATAATCAAAAAATTTCACCCTTAAGGATAATTATTTCTGCGATTGAACACGAATCAATTTTAGAAACCGCTCGAAGTCTTGAAAAAGAAGGAATAGAAATAATTTATCTGCCGGTTAATAAACAAGGAATTGTTGATTTGAAAAAACTAAAAGATTCCCTCAATGAACGCACGATTTTAATTTCCATAATGTACGCCAACAATGAAATCGGAACAATCCAGCCAATCGCTGAAATTGCGAAAATAATCAGTGAATTTAAAAAAGGAGAAAAAATTTCTTTCCCCTACCCGCTATTTCACACCGACGCCGTTCAGGCCTTCCAATTTTTGAATTGCGATGTCGAAAAATTGAGCGTTGATCTGATGACTTTGTCGGGGCATAAAATTTACGGACCAAAAGGAGTCGGCGCGCTATTTATGAAACATATTCCAAATTCTGAATTCCAGATTTTAAATTCCATCATTACCGGTGGCGGACAGGAATTCGGTTTGCGTTCCGGCACGGAAAACGTGCCCGCCATTGTCGGTTTTGCCAAAGCCGCGGAATTGGCGGTCAAAAACCGCAAAAAAGAATCTGAAAAAATCGGCCAATTAACGAATTATTTCTGGCAAAAAATCAAAAAAATCTTTCCAAAAACGGAAATAAACGGCAGCAGAAATCGCCTGCCAAATATCTTAAACGTCTATTTTTCCAACCGTCGCGCTGAAGATTTGTTAATAAAACTTGATTTGGCCGGCGTTGCGGTTTCTTCCGGCAGCGCTTGTTCAAGCCGCTCGACAAAACTTTCTTACGTCCTCAAAGCCGTCGGCTGCGATGACAAAAGAATAAAAAGCAGTTTGCGTTTCAGTTTTGGAAAATTCACGACCAAAAAGGAAATTGATGAAGTGATAAAAATAATGGAAAATATTTTATAAGCCAAATGCCAGCAAACTATTTTTAACGGTTTGCTCGCTGATTTTTTCCAGTGACAACCCCTTAATTTCCGCCAATTTCTTGGCGGTTTCAATAATATGCGCCGGTTCATTTCTCTGTCCCCGATACGACGCCGGCGCCACATAAGGCGCGTCGGTTTCCAAAAGAATTTTTTCCAAAGGAATATATCTGATTATTTCGTCAAAATCGCGATTAAAAGTAATCAAACCGCCGAAGGTGAAATAAAATCCCATTGCCAGCAATTTTTTGGCATCATCCAAGGTGCCGGTGAAAAAATGAATAACGCCGGGTTTTAAATTCTGAACTTCGGATTTTAAAATTTCAATTGAATCATCAAACGCCTGCCGGCAATGAATCATCAACGGCTTATCGATTTCATTCGCCAATTTAATGTGTTTTATAAAAACTTCTTTTTGTTTGATTTTTGATTTTTCATCTTTAATTCTATAATAATCCAATCCGCATTCTCCGATTGCCACCACTTTTTCATTTTTTGCCAATTCCAGATAATAATTTTTGTCAAAATCTTCCCCCCTGGTTTTATATTGGATTTTCTCGCCGGCTTCCAATCTATCAACTTCTGTCTCAAAAAGGTGGGCTGGATGAAGACCGACAGCCGCGTAAACGCCTTTCTCGTAATTCTGGGCGATTTCTACGGCGCGCTTGGAAGTTGTTGACTGCGAACCGACATTAACGAGCCAGATATTATTTTTTAAAGCCTTGTCGATAACTTCCCGCCAATCGTTTTTAAAAGCATTGAAGTTTACGTGGGTATGAGCGTCAAATAACATAGATTATTCAACAATTTCAAGAATTTCAAAATCAACATCGGCAATGCCATTCCCGTCATAATTAAGAAGAAAAATCGGCCGAATATAAACGGCGCCTGGATACATTTTACCCGGGTCGCCGGAACTCGGTTTACGCCCCCCGGCCGGCGTTCCATGCCCCTTAAAATAACCGGTAAAAATATCATAACCGGCTCCGGCAACCAAGGCGATGCCGTCAGCGGCAAAATAGTGCTGACTGGTATATGTATTATCCCCGGATTCATTAAGATAAGTTGTTTTATCCGAAGCTATTCCCGCTATGCCGCAATAAACAGAAGAAGGATTTTGAATTTGGCGAATTTTGCAAGAAATTTTATACAACGCGTTCGAATCAAAAGGAATATTTTCCTGCCACTCATACCACACAAATTGATTTGCGTTCAAATAATCTCCCTCGCTGTCGGCTCCCAACAAAACCGTTCCCGACCCGATATTTTTATACCAACCCGGTTGGCCGGCCTTATTAACAACAACGGGGAAATCATTAAATGAAAAATTGGTTTTGCGATTAGGAGTTAAAAACAAATCGGTGCCAAGTTCATAAGCAATGGAATCGCCGCCGTCTCGCGAGACCCGAGAAAGATACTTCGTTGATTCCAACCATGCCGTCAATTCCCAACTCCCTCCCGCGACATAACTATAATAAAGATTGTTTTCCGCAATATTTATCGGGTCAACCGGTAAAACCGACAGCAAGGAGCCGATACTTAAAGAAGTTAAATCCACCGGAACCCATCCAAAACCATTGGTTTTACGATAATTATCCGGAGTTGAACAAGCATAATCCCAACCAAAAGGCAAAACAGGCAGATTTGAATTAACGCAAGTCGGCGAAGTATCGGGGATTGAGACATAAACAATTGAAGAAGAGCCGAAATTGGCGCCGCCCTGAGAAAGATAAATGTTCAAAGCGGAATTTAAAGAGTTAAGCTCCGATAATCTTTTTGAATCTCTGGTGTTTTTTAAAAGCTCTGAAGGATTTAAAACCAAAACTGTCGTTGTTGATAAAATCGCCAAAATGCCGATAACGATAAGAAGTTCGAGAAGCGTAAAAGATTTTTCGCCGTTGAATTGTTTCATTATTTTTAACTAATTCGCGGAAATAAATTTTCACCCTTGCTGACTTTAATGATTTTTCCGGAATGTTTGACGCTTTTAATAATTTTTCCCGAAGTCTCGGGGAGAAACGGTTCCAGCAATAAAGCGACATTTTTTAAAAGCCCGATTAAATTAAAAATGATTTCTGCTTTGTGTTTCTCGTCTTTAATTTTCCACGGCTCGGTTTTATTGATGTAATTGTCGCCAAAACTAATCAATTTCCAGATTGCCGCCAGCGCCTCGTTAAATTTAAATTCTTCAAGTTCGTCATTAACTTGTTTTTTGATCTGTTTTATTTCTTTTGCGATAGCGGGATTAAGCCGCATTTTTTCGGCAATCAACGGCGTCTTGCCCGCCAAAGTCAAAATGCGGGCGCAAAAATTGCCCAAACCGTTGGCCAATTCGCCGTTATAACGGAAAATAAATTTTTCCTCGCTGAAATCGCCGTCTTCATAAGCCGGAATTTCCCGCAAAAGATAGTAACGCACCGCTTCGTTTCCGTATTTCTTTATCAAATCAAAGGGGTTAACCACGTTACCGAGCGATTTTGACATTTTTTGGCCGCCGGAAGTGATGAAGCCGTGAACATAAATTTTTTGGGGCAATGGCAGTTTCGCCGACAAAAGCATCGCCGGCCAATAAAGAACGTGGAATTTCAAATTGTCCTTGCCGATAATGTGAAGGTCGGCCGGCCAGAATTTTTTGAAATTTTTCGGATTTTTGCCCCCGAAACCCAAAGCCGAAATGTAGTTTGTCAAAGCGTCGGCCCAAACATAAATAACCTGAGAATCGTCGTCCGGCGTTGAAATGCCCCAGGGCAAATTTCTCTTGGGCCGCGAAAAGCTGATGTCTTCTATATCCTGCTTCAAAAAAGCCAGCGCTTCGTTTTTTCTGGCCAACGGAATTATCATCAATTCGTTCTTTTTTATTTTTGATTCTATCGCTTTGGCGTATTTTGAAAGCCGGAAAAAATAGTTTTCCTCCTCCACCGTTTCCGGTTCCGTCAGATGTTCCGGGCATTTGCCGTTAATCAAATCTTTCTCCGTTTTATACGCTTCGCAGCCGACGCAATACAATCCTTTGTATTTTTTTTTATAAATGTCTCCGGCTTTAACCATCGCCAGCCACATTTTCCGCGCGCCGGGCCAGTGTTTTTTCTTATCCGTGGTCCTGATAAAAGCGTCGTAAGAAATGTTCAGCGATTTATCCAATTCTTTGAATTCCAAAGCGTTCCGGTCAACCAATTCTTGCGGCAAAATTCCTTGTTCGCGGGCGGTCTTGAAAATTTTTGAGCCGTATTCATCCGTGCCGGTCAAAAAAAAGACATCGCTTCTTTTCAAGCGATGATAACGAGCCAAAACATCGGCCCTAACAAACTGCATGGCATGGCCCAAATGAGGAGAAGCGTTAACATAACCGATGGCGGTGGTAAGATAAAATTTCTTCGCCATATAGCGCGATTATTCTTTAACCGATTTTTTTTGGATTGCCCAATCTTCAATAATTTCCTGGATTACGACCGCCGCCGGCACCGCCAGAATTATCCCCGCGAAGCCGAAGAGTTGAGCTCCGGCGAGCAAAGAAATCACCACCACCACGGGATGAAGTCCGGTGGTGTATCTCATCACCAAAGGCACCAGCAAATGATTTTCCACCTGCTGAATAATCACGAAAAGCGCCGCTACGGAAAATCCTAGCGTCAAAGATTGCGATATGACAAGCAGAAACGAAATAATACCGACAAGAACCGGTCCGACATAAGGAACCATTTCCAGAATGCCCGCCAAAATTCCCAATATCAAGCTGTATTTAACTCCCAAAATCAAAAGTCCGAAAAAAACCGCCAAGCCGATAATCAAACTTAAAATCAGCTGTCCCTGAAGCCACAAACCGATTTTGCGCCGCGCCCGAAAATAAATTTTCATCACGTATTCCTCTTGGGCAGAAGGTAAAACCGCCCTTAAAAATTTTTCAACGCCATATTTGCTGGCGGACAAATAAAAAGACAAAACAAAAACCGCCGTCAAAAACACAGCGCTCCCAAAAATGGCGGAAATAACGCCGATAAAAGAAATGCCGCCCGAAAGCAAAGTGTTGGCGAAATTGCCAAGATACACTCCTATGTTTTTAATGAAATCTAAAGAGTTGAAAACTTGAACGGCGGGCAGTTTCAATTGATACTTAGAAAGAATATCTGAAAGATTTTTGAATTCCATAATCGCCGCCGGAACAATAGCATAAAGAAGCAAAGTCAGAACCGCCGCGCCGGTGAGAAAAATAAGAATCGTCCCTAAAATTCTGGGAATTTTTTTCCGTTCCAAAAAACTGATAGGGGCATCAAGGGCCGAGGAAATCACCAGCGCCAAAGCCAAAATTATCAAAACATCGCGCAAAAGATAAAGCGCGACGCCGAAAACTATCATCAGAAGAATCTTCCAAAGCGATGTCCAGGAAATTTCCAGCTTATTCATAATATCACGATATCACAATGTTAAAATTTTTTCAAACCGGTTTTTATCCTTGAACGGCCCGATAATCGCCAGATTTAATTTATTGTTCTGAAAAATATCTTTGGCCACCGCCATTATTTCTTCGGCTTTGACGGCTTGAATTTTTTGCGCCAGTTCGTCCGGACCAATGAGTTTTTTGGTCAAGATTTCCTGACCGCCGTAAAAACTCGCCAGTTCATCGGATGTTTCAAGCGAAAGCATTAAATTGCCGAGCAAATGGTCTTTTGATTTTTGTAGTTCTTTTTCATCAACTGCTTTTTGGCTCAATTTTCTAAATTCTTCAAGAATAGCTTTAATTACCTCCTCTATTCTTTTATTATCAACGCCGGCAAAAACAGCTAAATAACCGTGGTCGGTAAATAAATCAGCCTCAGCCCGGATATAATAGGCCGCGCCCATCTCGTCCCTAATTTTTTGAAAAAGACGAGAACTCATGCCGCTGCCCAAAATATTAACCAACACTTGAAACGCATACTTTCTTTTATCAAAAATATCATACGCTCTGACGCCCAAAACCAAATGCGCCTGATCTGATTCTTTATATTTTAATAAAATCTGAGGATTTTCCTGAAATTCTTTGGTTTTAATTTTTGGAATTTTTTTGTTTGTTTTTATGCCAGAAAAAAAACTTTTAATTTTTCCGACTGCTTCATCATCGAATTTGCCAGAAACAACCGCGATTGTTGACGAAGCCAAATAATGATTTTTTTTATATTTTAAAAAGTCTTCACGGTTTAGTTCTTTAATAATTTCCTTGCTTCCGGCAATATCCCAGCCGGCCGGCTGGTCGCCGTAAAGAAGGTTTAAAAATAATTGTTGAACCCGCCTCATCGGCAAATCTTCGTACATATTTATTTCTTCCACAATAACTCCTCTTTCTTTATTTATTTCGTTCTGGTCGAAAACCGGATTGAGATACATATCGGAAATAATATCTAAAATTTTATCAAAATGTTTCGGTTGAGCTTTGGCATAATAACCCGTATATTCTTGACTGGTAAAAGCGTTATAAGAAGCCCCTAAGCTATCAAGTTCCGAAGCGATATCTATGGCGCGCGGCCTCTTTTTCGTTCCCTTAAAGCACATATGCTCCAAAAAATGGGAAATGCCGTTGATTTCTTTGGTTTCATATTTTGAACCGGCTTCAACCAAAACCAAAACCGTTGTTGAAAGACTGTCCGGCTTCGGAACAATAATAATCCGCAATCCGTTTTCTAATGTGATTTTATTGAATTTTTCCATTTAACCAATCTATTAATCCGCTGATTTTTATTCTTTCTTGTTTCGTGGTATCGCGGTCGCGAACGGTAAGCGTATTGTCTTCCAGCGTTCGAAAATCAACCGTTAGACAATACGGCGTGCCGATTTCATCCTGCGAATAATAACGCTTGCCGATGTTGCCACGGTCGTCGTAAGCAACCATAAATTTTTTGCGCAAATCGTCGTAAATTTTTTTTGCCGAATTAACCAATTCCGGCTTGTTGGCCAAAAGCGGGAAAACCGCCGCCTTATAAGGAGCCAATTTCGCGTCTAGTTTCAAATAAATCCTTTCCCCTTCTTCCCGATAAGCGTCAATGAGTAAAAACAAAATAGAACGGTCGACTCCGGCTGAAGTTTCAATGTCCCAGGGAATATATTTCTCGTCGGTTTCCGGATCGCGATAACCCATATCAACGCCGGAAAATTTCTGGTGCCGCGACAAATCCCAATCTCCGCGGTTATGAATGCCCATAAATTCCTGCCAGCCCCAGGGCGCGTTATATTCGATGTCAGTCGCGTCAATGGCGTAATGGGCGCGTTCGGTTTTTGCATGGTCGCGAAAACGCAGATTTTCCTTTCTCATTCCCAACGATAGATACCAATCCATCCTGTTATTTTTCCAGTATTCAAACCATTTTTCGCCCTCTTTTTCATCCGGCCTGATGTAAAACTGCACTTCCATTTGCTCGAATTCCCGCGAACGGAAAGTAAAATTGCCCGGCGTAATTTCATTGCGGAAAGCCTTGCCGATTTGAGCGACGCCGAAAGGAATTTTCACCCTTGTCGAATCAAGAACATTTTTGAAATTAACATGAACGCCATTGGTGATTTCGCCACGAAGAAAAATTTCCGATTGTTCGCCTTCTACCACTCCCAAATACGCCTTGACCAGCAAATTAAATTGCCGCGGTTCAGTCCAGTCCGCTTTTTTGTCTTTGTGGATTTTTTCATGATTTTTAATTTCTTCTTCCTTATCGGCCCGAATCCGCTGATGACAAATTTTACATTCAACCAATGGGTCGGCGAACGCTTTCAAATGGCCCGAAGCTTCCCAAGCTTTCGGATTCATCATAATCGCCGCATCGATGCCGACGATATCATCGCGGCGTTCCACCATATTTTCCCACCACAAATCCTTCAAATTTTTTTTAAGCAAGGCGCCGACCGGGCCGTAATCCCAGGTGCCGGCCAAACCGCCGTAAATTTCCGAGCCGGGAAAAATAAATCCCCGGCGCTTAGCCAAAGAAACGATTTTATCCGTCAGATTATTTGTCATTGGATTACTTGAGTATAATTCAAATCCAAACCGCTGTCTTTCAACGATTTGGTGCTAAGGGCTTCGGCGGCAACATTCAATTCGACACCGGTAAATTCGTCAACGGCGGCGGCAATGGTCTGGCTGAGCAACGGAATTTCTTTTCCGACTTGAGTGATATTAGGCAAAACTTCTATTTGAAAAATCGCTTCAATTGGTTTTCCGATAATGCCTTTGGCGGCCGAAATTCTATCAATAGACCAATTAATCTCGCTTGTTCTTTCATTATAAATCGGCTGGGATGCGACGCTACTTTTAACAATATCTGTCAGCCGCGCCCCTGAAAGCAAACTAGCTTTAATATTTACATCCTTAACGTCTGTGGCGTAATTTTTAACGAGCCAATGAATGGTGAAATTAAGCGGCTGGTTGACTCTCGGCGGCAAAACGCCTTTATTGACAATACCCGACGGATCGCGGAAATAAACAGCGGGTTCAACGCTGATTTGTCCTCCAACTTTCGTTTCCAAACCGCTCAAGCCAATGGTTTTGTCGGCCGAAACGTAATAAGGCACAGTAGGCGAAGAAATTTCAGCTACGACTTTCAAAACAAAATTTTTATCGGACAACTTTTTAATGGGATAAAATTGTTTTGTTTTGATTTCGAACTCAGTGCCGGCGCTTGAACCGGCCGGCACCTGCCGAAGATTCGAAACATTGGCCGCGTTCCAGACTAAAATATTATTTCGAGAATTAAAAGAACCGCCGGTTTTCAAGGTCGGAAAATCAAATATTTCTCCGTTCAACTGAGCGGTAATGACCGCATCGCTTAAAACAACATCGCTGTTATTTTGGTAAACAATCCGATATTTTAATAAATCTCCCGGCCAGGCGATATAATTTTCCGTTTCATTCAAGATAATTTTCAGAGAAAGAGGCGAGGGCGCGATGTAAACGCTGGCGGCTTTTTCGGCAATCGCATACTTTTGGCCCCGATACGCCGTCTCAATTTGCGATTTGATTTCAAAAAACGACTGTTCAGGTCCGATGATTCTGCCTTTTAGGGAAATCTTAGCCTGGGCATTTTTCTCCAGCTCGCCGATTTCCAAAATATTGCCGGACAATTTCGGATTCGATTCTTTCAAGACAAAATTTTTCGGAAAAATAAAATTCAGTCGGGCACCGGAAAAATTGTTTTCCGAAATATTGGCGTAATTGACGATAATTTCAAATTCTTCGTTGTTTAAAACTTTTTCCGGAGCCGACAAATCAAGTTTTACGGCCGATTCCCGAACCGACACTTCAACATTTTGTTTTTTCTCAAAACGAGCTTTTAAGGTTGAAACATAACCGACTGAAATATTAAAATTTTTCACACTGCCTTCTCCGGCGACAATCAAAATCTGAAATTTATCTTTGAAAATCGCGTCCGGTTCCAAATCGTCGATTTTTTTGGAAAATACGCGTTTCTCTCCGCTTTCGCCCAAAATTATCGCGGATTCTGGCAAAAAAACGGAAAGATTGACGTCTTGAAGAGTATTCTTTGAACTATTGTCAAAATCAACCGACAAATCAAAAGGAACGCCGACCATCGCATTGGCCGGAACGGAAACCGAAAGATTAATTTCCCGTTCAGTGGAAAAATATTGATAAAGATAATAACCGCTGAAAGCAATCAATATTAAAACAAACGGCGTTAAAATCCAGAATAAAATCCGGCTGAAGCGGCTGATTTTGGAAATGATTATTCTTTCGGACATTTATATCAATACTATCTCTTTTTTGGGAATTTTTATAGCGCACTTGGCGCAAAAGAAAATATAGTCTTCCGGAGAGAAAAAATTTATTTCTTTCCCGCGGCAAAAAACGCAAGCCGCGTGAGCCGGGTCAAAGCCCAAAATTTTGATGATTAACCGATAAATGGCTTTTTCTTTTTTTTGATAAATAAGCCAATTGGCGACAATCTCTTTCATTGCCAGCCATAATTTGCGGTCCGGCTGAAGATCAAAAGTCATTTCCTTGAAAAATTTGATAAAATTCAAAAGCCTGAAAAAAACCGCTGGATTTTCCTTAAAATTGGCCGAATTAGCGATAGTTAAAGCGTCGACTATCTGAAAGCCGTTTTTTTCCACCAGCCGGACTTGAATAAAATTAAGCGGCTCCAGGTGTCCGTTTAATTTTGAGGTGATTCTTTTGACGCTTTTGGCTTTAGCGGTTATTTTCCCCAAATCCTCGGTGTATAAAATTATTCTCGCGTCCAAATCGCCGCTGTCTTCCTTGTCCAGTACCAGCGCTTCGGTAAAGTATTCTACCATAACGCGAATTTTAGCAGATCGAAAGAGTGATTTCCATTCCAATTTTACATAAGCTTGACAAAATAAAACCACTGGTTATAATTCCTTAAAATCAATCGCGAATTATATAGCCCCGAAAGGGGTTTTTTGATTGGGATTTATAAATAAATTATAAAAATTACGAGTGTTGTTTACATTTTCCAGCAGATTGCCTTTCAGAACCAGAATATTTTTGTTCCAGCGACAAAAATTTCTTCCCCCTCGGCGCGCTGGCTCCGACTATTGATGTAAAGATTTTTGAAACCTAAACGGAAGCGCAGTCCGCCAGCTGGCGGACGTGAGCGGGTTGAAAAAACTTTACATTTTCCGTTGCAGAGTAAACAACGCTTGAAAATCTTATGAATAAATACAATAAATATCTGGCGGCTCTCTTGGTTGTGATGAGTTTTAACGTTCTTCAAACCAATGTTTTCCAGCCAAAAATAGCCGTTATTAACGAAAATTATTCGCTAGACGACTCTTTAACGGCCCAAAATCGGCCTGTTTTGACGCTTGAGAATCAAAAAGTTGCCAAGCCAAAAATCTTAAAAGTTTGGTTAACCGCTTATTCCAGCACGCCCGAGCAAACCGATGAAACGCCGTTTATCACGGCTTCTGGAAGTTATGTCAGGAACGGCGTTGTGGCGGCCAATTTCCTGCCAATGGGAGCTAAAATCCGCATTCCAGAAGTTTTCGGCAGCCAAATTTTCGTCGTTGAAGACCGAATGCATCCCAGATATCAGAACTATATTGATATCTGGTTTCCCGATGCCGAACAAGCCAAAAATTTCGGCAAAAAAATAAGTAAAATAGAAATCCTATAAAGACAAAGAGAAAATCGGGAGATCGACCCTAATCGCTTCTCCTTTGTTCTCTTTGTGGGGAACCATTAAATGCCCCTGATTTTTGGCAAGCTCGTACAACTCTTTGGTAATTTTAACGTCGTTAAGACAATAATTTTTTAATTCTTCCATTCTGCCTTCGCGATATAAAACCGGCGCCTCAAGGCTCAAACCGTTCTTGCCAAAACCCAAATTGGTTTTCGCCAGAATATCCAAACCGACTCGCCGGCCAAGCAAGATTTCAATCTCATCCAGAATATCAATCCGCGGGATGGAAAAAATGTCGAAATTAAAGTGTTTTTTCAAAACCGGCAAATCAAAACGGGAGATGGCGAAACCGACGAGCAAACCGGCATTTCTCAAAATTTCGCCGGCTTCTTTGATTTCGTTCTCATGAAAATGAAAAAATTTGTCTTGGCCATACGAATAAAGACCGACCAAAGAAATTTCTAATGCGTCGAAATTATCATGACCGACTTCAATGAAAGTATTTTTGGTTTCGATGTCTAATACAATGGTATCCATTTTACACGTGTCGGTCCGCCACCTTGGAAGCCGCGTAGCTGTTCGGCTTAGTGCGAGCCTCAAAATTATAAGCCCTAACCATTCCCACCACTTCATTAATCATTGATTTTGTTTCGCCGTTTTCGCCGACATCAATATGAATTTCAAAATCAAAATGCGGCGCGTCGAAACTTTTCAAACTTGCCAGGACTTTTTGCGCCGCTTCAAGTGAAAACATCACTTCTTGGATTATCCGGTCGCGCAAAGTATGAAATTTATCCAATTCAATCCGGCGCCAAAAATAACGGCCGCCATTCCCCACCCGATGGACAACCACCGCGGTGATAAAATCAACCGGCAAGCCCTCTTTAGCCTCGGAATCAGAACCAATGATAATTTTATAATGCCGCTTTTCGTCATCTTTCATAAAACGGATGATTTCGGAAACGGTTTGTTCAATATTTAATTTTAAGCCAAACGGCGTGTTGAAATTCATATTTATTTTTGTATCGTTTTTTTTATTTTATTCAATAAATTTTTGTCTTCTTTCAATTTTTGAGTCGCGGCATCCATTCCCACCCCCAGTTTCTCTCCTTCAAAACTATAGGTATTGCCGCTCTTGCCGACTGTTCCCTGCTTCAAAGCGACATTCAAAATATCGGCGGCGTAAGAAATTCCCTCGCCATACATTATGTCAAATTCCGCGATTTTAAAAGGTGGCGCCACTTTGTTTTTGGCCACCTTGGCTTTAACGCGATTGCCGACCACTTCTTCTCCTTTTTTAATTTGCGCAATGCGCCGAATATCAATCCTTACCGATGCGTAAAACTTCAACGCCCGGCCGCCTGGAGTCGTGGTCGGCTCGCCGTATCCCATCATCCCGATTTTGTCTCGAAGTTGATTTATAAAAATTATTAAAGTGTTTGATTTTGAAGAAATAGCCGTGAGTTTTCTTAACGCTTGACTCATCATTCTTGCCTGAAGTCCGATAAACTGCGCCCCCATTTCTCCTTCAATCTCGATTTTTGGAGTAAGAGCCGCCACCGAATCAACAACAATCACGTCAATAATTCCCGAACGCACCAAGCTTTCCAGGATATTAAGCGCTTCCTCGCCGCTGTCCGGCTGGGAAATAATCAAATCATTAATTTTTACGCCTAATTTTTTGGCGTATTCCGGGTCAAGCGCGTGTTCGGCGTCAATAAAAGCGGCTTTGCCTCCCTGTTTTTGCGCTTCAGCGACAGCATGAAGCGCGAGAGTGGTTTTACCGCTCGATTCCGGGCCAAAAATTTCAATAATTCTTCCTCTCGGAAAACCTCCCACTCCTAAAGCCAAATCCAACGAAAAAGAACCCGTTGGAACAACGGCGACATCGACTTTTTTAACATCGCCCAATTTCATCACCGCCCCTTCGCCAAACTTTTCTTGAAGCGACTCCAGCAATTTTTCCAAATCTTGTTTTTCTTCCGCGGTTTTTTGTTTTGTCATTATGGTTGATAAATAATTCGCCTGGTCTCTTTTACTTCTTTTCCTAAAAATCTTTTAACCTTGAATTCAATTGAATTGGCGCCGGGGTTAAGCTCGATTTCTTTTTCAAATTGACCGTTGGCACTAACAAAAATTTCTTCGCTATTAATCATCAATTTATCCCGATAATCCCCCAACTCGCCGCTTAATTTAAAATTCGGCTCTCTGACAATCAAATTGTCGCCGGCCGGATTTAAAATTTCCATTTTCGGAATGCCCAATAAGCTGTTAATCCGCCAAACCAGAAAAAGTATAACAAAGACAAAAATAATTGCAATCGCAATTCTCTTGATTTTTCTCGGCTTAACGGCAAAACGATTAAAAGGCAGCCGATCATCAAGATTCATTCCGGCGATGATTTCGTCTTTGTAAGCTTGCCACGTTCCTTCGCCGTCGATTCTCAAGACTTCGGAAATTTTCATCAAATAACCCCGCAAATAAGCAAGCGGAGGAAATTTTTTGAAATCGCCCTCAATAAAAGCACTTAAGTGGCGCTTGGAAATGCCGGTTAATTCCGACAGCCGCTCAATGGTCAAGCCGCGGATTTCCATGGCTTCGCCCAAAAACTCCTTAAAAGATTTTTGCTTATCGTTAGTCATAATAAACTTCTCTCGGTTTGGCTCCTTCGCCGGGCCCGATAATTCCCTTGGCTTCCATTATATCCAGAAGCCGGGCGGCCCGGGCATAACCGATTTTAAGCCGGCGCTGAAGAAGCGAAGCCGACGCCTTTTTCGCGGCTTTAACCGTTTCCACCGCCTCGTCATACAACTCGTCTTCTTCGCCGGATTCGGCGTATTCGTCAAAAATATTCGATAAATTATCGCTATTAGCTACGCCGTTTTCAAAATTTAAATCCTTTGGTTCTTCTGTGTCAGCGGAAAAATTTTTATTGTTTTCCCTAATGAAATTGGTTACTTTGCTTATTTCCTCTTCAGAAAGATAAGCCCCCTGGATTCTTTTCGGCTTTGATAATTCCGATGAAGTAAAGAGCATGTCTCCGCCGCCCAAAAGCTTTTCCGCTCCGGCTGAATCCAAAATAGTCCGGGAATCAACTTGAGAAGCGACTTGAAGGGCCATTCTGGAAGTGATATTGGCCTTAATCAAACCGGTGATGACTTCAACCGACGGCCGCTGAGTGGAAACAATCAGGTGAATGCCCGTAGCTCTGGCCATCTGAGCCAATCTGACAATCGCACCCTCGATTTCCCGGCCGTAAGTCGCCATCAAATCAGCCAATTCGTCGATCACCAGTAAAATATAAGAAAGCGGTTCATCCGGATGCTTTTTATTATAACTTTGAACGTCGCGCGAACCGGCCCCCAAAAGCGTTTCGTAGCGCTTATCCATTTCTTCAATCAGCCAGCGAAAAACGCCGGCGGTTTTTTTGGTTTGAGTGATGACCGGCGCGATCAAATGAGGCAGGCCGTCATACGCGGAAAGTTCCACCCTCTTCGGGTCAATTAAAATCATTTTCAAAGTTTCGGGCGAATTTTTATAAAGCAAGGAGATTAAAAGGGAATGGATGGCGATTGATTTTCCCGAACCGGTTGAACCGGCAATGAGCAAATGCGGCATTTTTTCAATATCCGCGAAAATCGGTTCTCCCGAAACATCGCGGCCCAAAATAAAACCAAGGAGTCCGGAGTCCGCGAATTCCGGATAATTCATCAAACTTCCCAGCCGAACTATGGCCGCCACCTTATTCGGCACTTCAATGCCAACCAATGATTTCCCGGGAATCGGCGCTTCAATCCTAATGGGATGAGCGGCCAAAGCCAAAGACAAATCTTGATTCAAAGCCATGATTCGCGACAATTTAATGCCTTCGGCCGGCTTAAGGGTATAACGGGTAACTTTCGGGCCGATGTTAATTTCTCCCATTTCCACCGGAATGCCGAATCCCTCCAACGTCCTTTTGATGATATTGGCGCTGGCGCGCAAATCTCCAGAAGTCGGTTTTTCAATGGACGACTTAAGAAGTTCTAACGGAGGAAAAACATAATTGCCCGACGCCCGGCGTTTAGGAAGAGACATTTTTTTGAATCCTATCGCGGCCGCGATTTTTTCCTTAATTGGTTCCTGTTTATCCTCTGTTTTCGGCTCTTCAACTGCCGCAATTTCATTCGTCGGCGCTGGAGCCGGCTCGCTGACTTTCAACGGCGCCAGAGTCAAAACAGGTTCTTTGTCTTTTTTCATTCTCATTTTGAGAGGTAAATTAAGAGTAACCAGTAAAGAAGCAATATTAATAACGCCGACAATAACCAGCGAAGCCATATAACCAAAAAGATATTCCAGGGAACCGATTCCGGCGCCGACAATTCCACTCTTGGAAGGAAGAACAATGTCAATCAGACCCAAGCCGGCAAAAACGAAAACCACGGCGCCCAGAAAAGTAATCTGATAAATCCGGCGCCGTTCGGAAATCAAAAACACGCCCGCCATAATCAAAAAAGTCAAAGGTAAGAGATAATATCCCCAGCCGAAAAGCCATTTAAAAATATCGTAAAAAAAATTGCCGACCGGACCGGCGTTTTGAAAACTCGCCAAAAACAAAATCGCGGCCGCGCCGAAAAAAATCACCGCCCAAACGCTTTTCTTGGTCTCTGGATGAAGCCGAAATTCTTCCGATTCGCCCGACATCAAAGATTTAACGCCGAATGCTTTTTTGCTTTTTCTTTTGCGCGACATCTTTTGCTTCAATTAAACACCAAATTTTGGTAAAATTCAATCAATGAAAATGAATCCGAAAATATTTAAAGCTTACGATATCCGCGGCAAATACCCGCGCGAAATAAACGAAAATATTGTAATGGAAATAGTGGATAAATTTTTACCCCGCAAGTTAAAAATTAAAATTATTATCGGCCGCGACGCTCGTTTAAGTTCGCCGAATTTATACAAAGCGGCAATCAAACGATTAAAAATTCAATCCGCCGACTGGCGGAGGAAATTAAAAATTGTCCCGGCGGGATTGATTACCACACCGATGCTTTCTTTTTTGGTCAATTATCTGAAAGCTGATTTCGGCATAATGATTACCGCCAGCCATAACCCAAAAGAATACAATGGTTTGAAAATCGTCGGCAAAAACGCCATGCCGATAAGCGGAAAAGATGTTTTACAATTATTATAAACAACAAATACAAAATTGTTTCTGAAACCTAAACGGAAGCGCAGTCCGCCAACTGGCGGACGTGAGCGGGTTGAAGAAACAATTTTGTATTCGTTGTTGACGATGGCTGTTATGAATTATATAAAAATTTACGCTGATTTTCTTAAAAAATTTTTACGACCTCGACAAAAATTGAAGGTGGTTTTTGATTGTTCCAATGGCGTTGCCGGCCCGATAATTAAACAGCTGACAACCGACAGCCAACAACTGAAAACTTTTTTGATTAATGAAAAATCCGATGGCAATTTTCCGGCTCATGGGCCGAATCCGCTTAAACCCAACGCGTTAAAACAACTCCAAAATGAAGTCAAAAAACACAAAGCTACTCTCGGAATAATTTTTGACGCCGACGGCGACAGAGTATTTTTCATCGATAATCGCGGCCGCTTTGTTGACCCGGACGTGATTTCTCGATTGTTAATTTGGCACCTTAAGCCAAAAAAAGTTGTTATCGATGTCCGGACGGGATGGCTCGTAAGAAAATTCAAAATTAAAAATTCAAAATTAAAAATTCACGAATCAAGCGTTGGGCATTATTTCATAAAAAAATTAATGCGCAAAACTAATGCGGATTTAGGCGTCGAACGTTCGGGGCATTATTATTTCGGACCAAACATTCATAATCAAAAAAATCTTTATTTTGATTCGGGAATCCTTGCCGCCATTGAAACAATCAATGCGGTTTCAAAATTGCCGTATTCTTTGGCGGATTTCAGCGATTTATTTCCGCCGCTTTATCGCTCCGGCGAAATCAACATAAAAATCGGCCAGCCGCAAAATATAATAAAAAAAATTGAAAAAAAATTGAAAAATCAAGCAATAAAAACTTCTCGCCTTGACGGCTTAACGATGGAATTCAATCCTTCGGCAAGCCCGGGAAAAGCCTGGCGGTTTAATCTGCGGCCGTCAAACACCGAACCGCTGGTCAGATTAAATATTGAAGCAACCGATAAACGATTTCTTGACAATTTTCTTAAAAAGATTTATTCTTTAATTAGCAATTAGCGACAACTAAAAAGGGGGTGAGGTGATTGGCAAAGCTCATAATCTTGGATTTCGACGGGGTTTTGGTTAAAAGTGGAAAGATGGAAAAGTGCTGGCGGAAATTTTCGGAAGAACTTACCCTGAAAAAAACACCGCGTTTTTTGCTGGAATTTTGCGACATCTTCGATTTCCTGGCAAAGCCGGCTCCGGAATTAAAACCTGAGGCCAAACGCTTTATTCGGGAACGAGATTCGAAATCGGAGCTCCTGGCTCTTATTACCGACCGCAGCTTGTTCTTTATTTCCTCGTTCTTTTCCAAGAGCAAAGAAATTTCGCCGACTGATTTTGAATTTATCCAAGTCCGAGAAAGTTTTCTCAACCAATTTTCGCCCTGGATAAAATTCATCGGCGAGCCCAAAACAAAACCGCAAATTTTTGTTTCCGCTCAAACAAAACCCGCTCCGGAAGTTCTGAAAAACAAAGAGTTAAAACGCTTCTTGGATGAAAGAAATATTAAACAAGAAGAGGTTCTTATTATTGACGACCTCTTTGAAATGAGAAAAGCGGCGCGGGAAATGGGCTTTCCGGCGCTGGCGCCGAAATTATTTTTCCAAACCGAACCCTGATGCTTAAATCATCAAAAAGGGTCCGGTTTTTTTATTAAAGCAAATTAAAAAAATGCGGCCAAAAAACTAGCAAACCGATAATAACTGCTCCAAAACTGGCCACTAAAACTATCGCGGCCATCAAATCCTTTATAAGCCGCACCTGCTCGTTATATTTTGGCTGAAGGAAATCCAACAATCGCTCAATGACGACATTAACCAATTCCAAAGTCAGCACCGTGAAAATTGCCGTCATCAAAACCGCTTTTTCGGTCCGACTGGTCGGAAAATAAAGCATTGCCGCGACAACCAGCGCGGCAACGATAATCATTATCTTAAAATTCCGCTCGTGAATAAGGGTTTCTTTCAAGCCGTTAAAAGCGTATTTGAAGCTATCGCGCAATTTTCTCATCTTTATTTAAATTATAAAAGTTTTCAAAAACTTTTGCCACTAAAATCGGGCCGGCGCCGCCTGGCGTAGGCGTATAAAATGACAATTGATCTCCGATATTTGATAATTGACCGCTATCTAAATCGCCGGAAATTTTATTGTTTTCATCAAAAGAATATCCGAAATCAATTATTCCGGCATCTTGTTTCAATATTTCCGGTTTTATCAAACCGGCCTGACCAACGCCAGAAATTATCAAATCGTAATTTTTCAAGTCGGATAAATCGCTGTTTTTTTTAAAAATTTTCAGCTCCTTGACTTGGTTCATTAACCAAACGGCAACCGGTTTGCCGATTAAAAAACCGGCGCCAACAACTGCGACCTTAACATCTGACAACCGACATTTGACCTCTGACAATATTTCTTCAACTGTTTCGATTGCCGGCGGCAAAACCGGATTTCGGCCAACATAAAACGCGCCAAGCGCCCGCTCGCCCAAAACATCAATATCTTTTTCCCGCGGAATAACGTTCAATATATAATGCTTATTAATATGTTCCGGCAAAGGCAACTGCACAATCACGCCGCCAACCTTTTTTAAAAGCGCGATTTTTAAAACTTCTTTTCGCAACTCGTCGTTTTTTAAATCTGACGAGGATTTATAAATTCGAAAATCAATACCCAACTCTTTGGCGACATTTTCTTTTTGTTTTAAAAAACTTTCCGATTGCTGATTATCGCCCGCTAAAACCGCCGCCAAAATTTTCTCCGGTTTAGGCCGGGTTTTCAATTCGTCAATGATATTTTGAGCTATTTTTTTACCGTCAATAATCTTCATTTTAAATATTTTTATAATGCTTTATTACATAATCTTTTCTACAAATTGTCAAGGCAATTAAATCTATTTGCCAACCCTTCTTGTCGTCAATCAATTCTAATCGATGATTGGCGTACAAAGAAGCGGTTCTTTGAAGTTTTGCCAATTTAACACTCGTCAGCTGATTTTCGGCCGAAATTTGATTGTAATTTTCGTTAACGGTGTGTAATTTTTCCACACCACGAACGGTTTTTACTTCTACAAACACCAGGGTTTTATCCGGCGCCTTGGCAATTATATCCAATTCTCCCCATTTTTGCCTAAAATTGCGTTCAATTATCTTATATTTATTCTCCATAAGATATCTACAAGCTATATTTTCACCAAACTGGCCGATTTCTGATTTATAAGTCATTTAATCAATTATACAATAATAAAGTGAATATGCCACACCGTAATCAATGTAAAACGTTTTCACATGCTAAACAAAAAACAAATTTGCCACAAAATGATTAAAAATGTTTCACGGCAAACATTAAAAAACGCTATGATTAAAAAACCCACATTTCATGCGGGTTTTTAAAAATGGCCGTTTCCAGTGTTTCACACTTTTTACAATGTTTCACACTGTTTTACACTTTTTGTCAAGAAAAAAGCCCGAAATTGAATCTCGGGCTTTATAATTTTACATCATTTACATTTTAGGCTTTTCTTAAAACTTCTGCCGCTTCTTCTGGAAGCACATTGTTAATATGGAAACCCGTGGCGATTTCAAATGAACTATAGAGCCGAATTCTCGGGATTATTTCGATGTGCCAGTGAAAATCTTCCCGAAGGGTCTGCCACTTTGACCAACAAGCATTCTGGTTAGGGGCGGTATAGACAACCATTGTGTAAGAAACGCCGTCTTCTTCGCCGGTAACCACCGCGTTGAGTTTCATAATCGCGGTTTTAAGCATAGCGGCGAATTCCAGGTCAAAAAACGATTCTTCAAAAAACGGTTCATGACGCTTCGGCAATACAAGCATTTCATACGGCACCCTGCTCCATGGCGGCGCTAAAAGGATATGACTCCTGCTCTCCATTATTATCCTTTCGCCGTTTTTCTCTTCCACTCCGAGAATATCGCACAAAAGACACCTGTTTTTCGAATTAAAATGCTTTTTCAGATGCCAGAGTTTTTCTTTCATCGCCGACGATATTACCGGCGAACCGACCACTACCGCGTGGGGATGGGTTATTTTTACCCGCGTCCCGCTGCCGTAGTTTTTATAAACCAGGACTTGCCGGATATTCCCGTCTTTTTTAAGGTCGCTGATTCTTTCCCCGAATACGCCTAGAATTTCCTTGATTTTTTCCGCCGGCATATTGGGCCAGGTATCATCGTGGCGCGATGACTCGACGATAATCTCATTGGCGCCCGTAGCGGAAATAAAATCGTAAATATCCATGCCGAGCCGTTTTTGTTTTTCTACCCGAAAAATCGGATTTTTATCCGGCACCACCCGGATCCGCCAGCCTGGTTGATTGGGCCAACCGTTATCGCGGCGCGCCGTTATTTCCGAAGGTGTCAATTTTTCATTGCCTTCGCAAAACGGACAAGGCTCGATACCGCATTTGCCATCTCCTTTGTGATGAATCGTATATTTGCCGCTAAGAGGATTTTTTATGAGATGCGATTCTTCCAGCAAGCTTTTTGTTTCTGACAACATCTTTTCCTTACTATTCAGTTCCATATAAATAACCTCCCTTTTAAGTTGTTAAGCGTTCATGCCCGTTTTGGCTCACGTTGAACGGATTATAACAAAAATTTCCAGATAAGAAAACTTTCCTGTGGGCGATGCAGGGATTGAGCCTGCGGCCTTCTCGGTGTAAACGAGACGCTCTGCCACTGAGCTAATCGCCCGACATTACATCCTTTTTATCATCCTTCTGACAATATTCTCAAAAATAACGATAACAACAATGAAGCCGATTATCAAGAAAGCGGCGGTTTTCAGGTCTTGACGCAAAACATTTGTTTTGTAAGCGAAAACATACCCCAAAGAAACAAAAGTAATGGACCAAATAAGTCCGGCCAGCCAGCTGTATCTCAGCAACTCCTTAAGCGGAATTTTTACATAGCCGCTGGCCACCAAAACAAGCTTGTTAAAACTCCAGGCGAATTTTGAAATAAAAACATACAAGCCGTCGTTAATTTTCAATTTTTCCAAAAAAGCGCCGGCTTTTTCCAGATGAATGAACAGAAATTTTTTTCTTTTTGATTCGGCAAGTTTCCAGCCGATTGACCAATAGATTAAATCGTGGACAATCGAGGCTGCAAAAGCTACAATTATAACATCAAGAATATCAAGGTAGCCATTGCGGCTCAGAACTCCGGCCAAAAGCAAAATCACTTCTCCCTCAATCAAAACGGCGAGAAAAATAATTACATACGAGATAAAGCGATGAGTTTCGGAAAAATTAACGAGCAATGATTCAACCATAAAAAGTGTGCAGTATTCTTGAATTAGTCCGAACGCATTTCGTCCTGAGCTTGTCGAAGGGTGAGGAAGTCCCACCGCGAAAATTCGGAAAGGCGGCGGAGCCGCACCGCTGACAATTTCAAGTTTTTCTTTGGCGGCTACTTTATCTTTTTAACTTTAATCCCATGTTTATGCAAGAGTTTAATCCCATCATCATTTCCATAAGGATGCAAATAATAAACTTCCGAAATATGTTTTTTCAAAATTTCTTGAGAGCAAAGAATACATGGCGGAATAAGAATATAAAGTTTTGTCTTTTTCAAATCAACACCTTTAGATTCTGCTTTTTTGATAACAATATGCTCGGCATGTATGTCTTTGCTCTCAATGTTGTCCGACTCGGCAATAATCTTTCCTTGCAAAGTAATAAGCGCGGAAATTTTTCCAATAGATGCCTTGCTATGGTCAGCCAAAAAATACAAGCGTCGAACAATTGGATTTTTAATTTTGGAATAATCGCGCTGTGCCAATATCTGTTTGGCAAGAAAACTCGTGCTGGAGCAGCGCACGTCTTTCTCAAGGAAAACTACTTTAATATTTGGAAATTTGTCGTTAATCAAACGAGCGCGGTATTTTCTATACTTCATCGTCTCTTTCGAGAAAACGTAGTTTCGCGGTTTGATAATTTCCAAATATTTTTCGTAGTGAGACGGCTTATCGAGAATCAAAACAAAATCAACAAATTCAAGTGCCGCGACAATTTCAGCACGACGTTTTTCACTAACGATGGGGCGATTAAATCCCTTCCGAACCCTAACTGTTTTGTCCGCTTGGACGATTACGACGAGGGGTCTGCCGACTTCGCTACATTTCCGCAAATAGCGGAGGTGGCCAGCATGGAACAAATCAAAAACGCCACCGACGAGCGTTGCTGTATGTGGCTTGAGCGTCTTTTTGAGCTTTGTAAGGGTAATAATTTTCATTCATTATTTAAAAAATTTTCTTCCCCCAAAATGCAAAATCGCCAATTCGTTTTTGCCCCCAAAATTGAATACCGATTGGTCGCCGAGCGAAGCGAGGCGAACCTTTCAAACTTGCGAATTCCTTTCTGGTGCCGAGGGTGGGATTTGAACCCACACGCCTTGCGGCGCCAGCTCCTAAAGCTGGTGCGTCTGCCAATTTCGCCACCTCGGCAAAAAGATTGACTTTCAATTTAGATTATGTTATAAATCTAATCAAGTTCTTTCACATAAATAATATGGCGGAATTGAGATAAAAACAACTTAACTGGCCCCGCTAAACAAGGGCAAACAAGGAGGAAATATGGATATGGGAAAAAAAGAGTCGTTGCTGAAAGCGCTTAAAGGCTTCTGGCTCGCGCTTAAAGGATTCTGGCTCGCAATGGGCATAATCTGCTTAATCCTGTTTTCCGCCGATATCTGGTTATCCGGATATTCAAATTCCACGACATTTCTTGGCGCGGAATGGAAATGGAATTGGGGGTTGGCGGCATTTTTAGCCCAATTGTTTTATGTCGTTGTAAGTTTCCGGATAGTCGGACCGACAGAACTCGGAGCGGTGCTTTTCTTCGGAAAACCTCTATATAACGTGAAGTCCGGGCTAAACCTCGTTCCGTTCCTTGTGTGTCGGTTAGTAAAGAATACAAGGAATATTATCGAGATTGAGCTTCCTACTAGGCCTGAACTAATATTCAGGTCGGAATTAGAAAAAGAAGAGGTTGTTCCAAAGGATCTTCTGGACAATGGATACAAACCTCCAATCAGGGTTCAATTTGGCGCGCCGGGAATTGAATTGAGCACAAAAGAACTCGAGTCTCAGCTCAACGATCCCAATATCATGGAAGATGAACGCAAAAGATTGGAGAGAATCAAAAAACTCTATGAGACTTTAAATAGGTTTATAGCAAACGAAAATATCCAAAACGATCCGCTAAATGTCCGCATGACTGCGGAAACTCCTCTCACGGTTCGATTGAAAATCAAAAGCCTTGTTAGGTTTTTGATAACGTTCGATTCACTAGAGAAAGCAAAAGGCCAAATCCAAGATATCGCGGTAGCGATGCTTAACCGCGAATTTTCAAAAATCACTCCCGCGGTGGCTCAAGCTCATCTCGGAACGTTTAGTGAGCTCATCAAAGAGGAAATCGCCGAAAGAATAGAGAGCAATAAGGGTGATGGCGGCATAGAGATTGTGACTGTGCTTTTGCGTCCTTTTGGCTACAGTCACAAACTTAACGCATCTCTTCAATCATTTGCCGAAGCGCGAGCGAAAAAGCGGGCAACGGTTATTGATGCCGAAGCTCAGAAAGAGAAAGATACGCTTGAAGGCGAAGGAAAAGGTGCCGCTGAAAAAGCTATTATTGATGGAAGGACTGAGGGGTTTAAAGGAATGATGGAAAAACTCGGAGTTTCTGCTCAAGAGGTGCTTGGAGCTGAAATCGCCAGAGAATTCGCTGTCAATCCCGGCCAAAAAACGGTTATCGTCGGTCAAAAAGGCTTTGCTGATGTTCTTGGCATTGCCGCTGCGATAGGCGAGACTTTCAAGGAGGGAGGAAAATGAGACTGGAGTTAATAATCTTTTTCATCTTTCTTGCAAGCGCGATTGTACTTTTCGCGTGGAAAAAAATAGAAAAAGAGGTTGAGAAGCCACAAGAGAAAAAACCCGGAGGGCCACAGCCGCCATCACCTAGCCGGAAAAAAATCCACTTAGCTAATGGCGTTGGGCTGGCCATAATAATCCTCGCCGCAGTTATCATCTACAAGATGGTCGGAGAGGAATGGTTTCAGCCGCGGACGGCAACGGCAATCCACAAAGTCTGGGTTTTAGACCAGACTGTGACGGTGTCATCAAATGAGTGGGTAAATTTACCCATAAAGTTTGACGGCAAGGAGTATAAGTTTGCTCCGGACACGACATCGGCAGAGATTGAATTCGTTGCCGACGGCCGTTACGGAATCGCCGACAGCCGCACCCAGTTTGACTTCGGAGAAATCCGAAAGTCGCTGAAGGCTAGAGCAATAAAGGAAAAAGCGGTGGTTTATATGTATACCGCTAATCCTTCCTGAGAAGGTGATTTATTCAAAGCCGCGCAAGGATTTATCCAAGCGCGGCTGTTTTATTTTAAAATTATTTGTTATTATGAATATATTGATATTGGTTGAATTTAATTTATAATTTAATTGAATGATTAAATCATTTTCCGGAAATAAATTTTTATATTTGATTGCGATATTTATCATTTTTTTAAACATTCTGTTTTTTATCGGTATTAATAATATATCAGCGGCGGAGCCTCCTCCCGGCGGCACAACATACACCACTCCCTCTAAAAGCGGCGGTTTATACGACCCCTTGGGGGGACAAACCATCACCAGTTTAATCCAAAATCTTATCGGGTTTCTCATTAAAATCGGCGCGCCTATCGTGGCTTTGATGGTTTTATACGGCGGTTTTTTGATATTGACCGCCGGCGACAAACCCGAGCAGATTACCAAGGGAAAAAACACCATTCTTTACGCGGCTATTGGCTATACAATTATCTTGTGTTCTTGGGGCGTTATTTATATAATTCAACAAGTACTGGGAGCGAAATTAATAAAATGAAAATCTTAAACAAAATTTCATTATTTTCAACAATTTTTTATTTAATGGGCATTTTCCCATTAATTGGTTTTGCTCAAGAATCTCCCGTTAAAAGCATTGATGATGTAATGAATGTTTTAAAAAGCATTGTTAATGTGATGTACACGGCTTTCTTTATTGTGGCGATTATGTTTATAATCCTTGCGGCTTTTAATTATTTAACCGCCCAAGACGATCCGGAAAAAATCAAAAGCGCCACTCGCCAGATAATGTGGGCGGCGGTGGCGATAGCGGTGGCTTTAATTTCGGTAGGATTTAATAAAATTGTAGAAAGTTTTATAAAACCATAAATGTTTTTGAATATAAAAAAAATCTTTATTTTATTATTGATATTGGGAATTATTTTCCCGATTTTTTCATTTGCTGCGTTTCCTGTGGGAGAAGTTGCTGGGCCTGGAGGAAAATTACCAGAAGGCGCGGGAATTAAAGAAGTTTCTGATTTAGTTGGCATTCTTACAAAAGTTCTTGCGTGGATATATACAATTCTTTTTATTATTGCGATTATATTCATCCTCATTGCCGCTTTCACTTATTTAACCGCTCAAGCGGACCCGGAAAAAATCAAAACTGCCACTCGCCAGATAATGTGGGCGGCGGTGGCGATAGCGGTGGCTTTAATTTCGGTGAGTATTAATGTGATAATAAGCAATTTTATAAGCCCAAGCGATAGTGGAGTTTTAGTAAATCCTAGCGGACAAAGTCCTTATTATTTAGATGTAGATCTTGGAATTTTCAATAAACCGCGAAAATAAATAAAGATGAAAAAAGTTTTAATTTTATCAATATTTTTATCAATATTTATTGCAAATAATTCTTTTGCCATAACTGCCGGAACAATTCCTTCAGCCGAGCAATTGGGCGTTTCTAACGCCCCGAAAATTGAAAAAGTTGACACATTAGTTAATATTATTAGAAATATCGTAAAGTGGACATATATAATTTTCTTTATCGTGGCCGTATTTTTTATAATTTTAGCGGCTTTCACTTATTTAACCGCTCAAGCGGACCCAGAAAAAATCAAAACTGCCAATAAACAAATTCTTTACGCGGTTATCGCCATTGTTATCGCTCTTTTAGCCATCGGCTTTGATACGATAATAAAATCATTTCTGCAAAGCGGCGCTTGATTGCTTTTTAGCTTGAATGTTTTAATATATTAATATGTATTGAAAAGGTCGCAAATGCTTATTTAATTATGAAAACAAAAATTTTTATTATTGCCGCGGGATTATTGGCAGTTTCGGCAATCGCGGGAAATGTCGCTTTAGCGATTCAAATTCCGGGTATCAGTCAGGTCGGCCCCACATCGGTGACCGGAACAGTGGATGTGATTAAAAATATTGTTAAGTGGGTTTATATTCTATTCTTCATCATCGCCGTTCTTTTCATTATTTTGGCGGCTTTCAATTATTTGACTGCCCAGGGCGACGAAGAAAAAGTCAAAACCGCGAAAAATCAGATTATTTACGCGGTAGTGGCGATTGTCGTGGCTTTGCTGGCCGTCAGTTTTGACACCATTATCAGCAATTTCCTGCAAAGCGGTCAATAAATTCTCAAAATTTTCCAAACAAAAAACCCCGTTAGAATTTTCTATCGGGGTTTTTGTTTATCAGCAGAATTTTCCCGCCTTTCCCCATTCCCAGGGCTTGAAGCTGCCTCCTCCTAAAATTTCTATAACTTCCCTAATAATCAGCCAGGCGCCCACGGCGATTAAAACGCCGATAATCGCCGATTGGATGATTTTCCGGCCTTGGGCCGCCCGTTCGGCCGATTCTCCGGCGGTCAATATTACAAATCCGCCGTAAACAATGAAAATCACCGTAACGGGAATGGCGATGTTGTAAAGAGCGAAATTAATGACATTTTCAGCCAAAGTTTTCAGATGGCAAAAATTGCACGCCGGTTCTCCGGCGCCGCCGCACGGCACAAGACCGGCGGCTTGAACAGCCATAACAGAAAACACGAAACAGAAAATGGAAAATAGAATTATTTTTTTCATTTAAAGATTATTTATCTCGTTTTCGGCCTGTTCCAGCGCTTTTTCCGGCGACAATCTTCCGTTTAACACAGATTCTACCATATTGGAAAAAATTTGTTTAACCGCGTTGTTGTCCGGCTGAAACCAGGATTTGGCGGTCAGAGTTTGATTAACAAATACTCCCAAGTCCGGGTCGTTTTGATATTTTTTGAATAAATCTCTTAACGCCGGCGGCCGCTTTGACGCCAGAAGATACTGTTCGGCGATTTGATTATTGGCGGCAACGGAGATTATAAAATCCCACGCCAAAGCCGCGTTTTTGCTTTGATTAGAAACTGCCAAGCCCCAATAATCGGCGTAATTTACCGGCTTTTCTTTATTAAACTGAAGCATCGGCGCAACCGCCAAATTCAAAAAAGGATTTTTTGATTTAATAACCGGAATTGCCGAAGCATAATTCAAAATCGCGGCGGTTGTTTCCTGGCTGAAATTATCCAAAGAAGGCCGGAGGTTGTCGTTCCAGGTGTAATAAACGCTGGAAGGATTGCCGAATTGAAGATAAAAATTCAGGGCCTCAAGGCCGCCGGTTCTGGAAAAATTCGCTTGGCCGTTTTTATCGATCATTTCGGCGCCGAACTGAAACATCAATAAACTCAATAAATCGCCGGCCTTGTCAACGCTTTTTTCCGAACCGCCGATTGCCAAAGCCGCTTTGGCGATTTTGCCGCCGGAACCGATTTCTCTGAGCCGCGGAATCAGATATTTGAATTCATCCCAAGTTTTCGGCGCCACTGCCGCGCCTTTGACGTCAAAATAATCTTTATTGTAAATCAGCGCGAGGGTATCAACATAAAGAGGCAAAGCGTAAATTCTGGCGGCGCTTGTAAAATCCTGCTCCGCCACTTGAGGGAACAATTGGCGAAATCGGGCTAAAGAAATTTGCGTTTCAGCTGCCGGAAAAATTTTATTGTAATGTTTCGGCAGCCAACTATTGCGAAACATAAAAATATCCGGACCTTGACCGCTGGCCAAGGCGTCAACCAGAGAATCTTCAAAACTGTTTTCCGGAAATTGAGCGTAAGTTATTCTGACGCTCGGATTAATCTGGGAATAAGCGTCTATGGTTTGCCTCATTATCGTTTCATCTTCAATGCCCCAGAAAACGATTTCCGTTTGTTTTCCGCCGTAAAGGCCGCCGCCGGTTCCCGATTGCCTTAATCCCGGAAGGACGCCCAAAAGAATCAAAACGAAAAATAAAACCGCTGATCCGGCAATGCCAATAATAATTATTTGATTGCGGGTGAAATTCATAAAACAACTATTCCCGCCACCTTGTCTCCTTCTTTTAATCTCATTATTTTGACTCCGGAAGTGGCGCGGCCGCTGATTCTGACGCTGGAAATTTTTGTTCTGATAATTTGGCCCTTAGCGGAAAGCGCCAATAATTCTTCTTCATCGCCGATAATCCGGGCGCTAACGACTTTTCCGGTTTTGCTTGTGACTTTGGCGGTTTTAATTCCCGAACCGCCGCGGCTTTGAACTTTATATTCTTTAAGCGCTGTTTGTTTGGCAAATCCGTTTTCCATCACCACTAATAGCCGCTGGTCGCTGGTTGCTGGTTGCTGGTCTTTTTTAATTATATCAATTCCAGCCACAAAATCACCGCCTTTCAACCTAATGGCCTTGACGCCGGCCGCTGTCCGGCCCGTTGGCCGCAATTGGCTTTCTTTGAATCTGATTGCCTGACCAAAAACGGTGGTTAAAATAATTTCGTCTTTCCCGGAAGAAAGCTTTGCCCACTTCAATTCGTCTCCCTTGGAAAGATTAATGGCAATGATGCCGCTTCGCCTGACATTGGAAAAATCTTCCAAAGATGTTTTTTTGATTATTCCGTTTTTCGTCGTCATTACCAAATAGTTATCGGTTATTGATTGTTTGTTCTCGATTGAAGCGTAAGAAACTATGGCGCTGATGTTTTCCCCAGCCGGAATTTCCAAAAAATTCTGAATCAATTTTCCTTTGGCCGTCCGGGAACCAACCGGGATTTCATAAACTTTGGTCTGAAACGCTTTCCCTTTGTCGGTGAAAAATAAAATATTGTCGTGGGTATCGGCGGAAATAAAATGGCTCAATAAATCTTCTTCCGCCACTTCTCCGCCAATCAACCCCTTGCCGCCGCGGCGCTGAGCCTTAAAAGTCGTCGGGGGAATTCTTTTAATATAGCCCGCGGCCGAGAGAGAAATAACCGCTTCTTCCTGCGGAATCAAATCTTCTTCTTTGAATTCTTTGAGTCCGGCAACGACAACTTTGGTCCGACGTTCATCGCCGTATTTTTTTTTCAGTTCCAAAAGTTCGTCTTTGATGACTTTTAATATCTTTTGCGGGCTTTTAAGAAGCGTCTCAAGGCCGGCAATGAGTTTTCTTTTTTCTTTAAGTTCGTCTTCGATTTTTTGCCGTTCCAAAGCCGCCAAAGTCCTTAATTTCATTTCTAAAATCGCGGCGGCCTGGATATCGGTGAGTTTGAAATTTTTCACCAATTTTTGGTGGGCTTCTTCGCTGTCTTTTGATTTTTTGATGGTTTCGATAATTTTGTCGATTACCGAAAGCGCTTTACTCAATCCTTCCAGAATATGAGCTCTTTCCTTGGCTTTTTTAAGGTCAAATTCCGCCCGCCTTTTCACCACTTCTCGGCGATGTTCGACATAAGCCAAAAGGATATCTTTAAGCGAAAAAAGCTGGGGCTGAATGCCCGCCGAAAGCGCTATCATGTTAAAATGAAAATCTTTTTGAAGGTCGGTATATTTATATAATTGATTGAGGATTTTTTGCGCCAAAGCGTCGTTTTTGAGTTCAATAACGATTCGCAGGCCTTCGCGGTCGCTCTCGTCGCGGATATCGCGGATTCCTTCAATTCTTTTCTCTTGCGCCAGTCCGGCGATTTTTATAATCAGCTCGGATTTGTTCACCTGGTAGGGGATTTCCGTTATGACAATATCAAGCTGATTTTTGGCTCGCTCGACAATTTCCGCCTTGGCCCGAACAGTAACGGGGCCGCGGCCGGAAGCATAAACTTCGCCAATCGATTTTTTATCGTAGATAATTCCTCCGGTGGGAAAATCCGGACCCTGGACAAATCGCAATAAATCTTCAACAGCCGCTTTGGGGTTTTCAATCAGATGGATGACGGCGTCAACGATTTCATTCAGATTATGAGGCGGAATATTGGTGGCCATTCCCACGGCAATTCCCGAAACGCCGTTTAACAAAAGATTAGGAAGTCTTCCCGGCAAAACTTTCGGCTCGTTGCGGCTAACGTCGTAATTGGGTTGCCAATCAACGGTTTCTTTCTCAATATCAAACAAGAGTTCTTCGCTAATTTTTGACAACCGCGCTTCGGTATATCTCATTGCCGCGGCCGCGTCGCCGTCAACGCTGCCAAAATTGCCCTGGCCGTCGATTAAAGGATAACGCAAGGAAAAATCCTGGGCCATTCTGACCAAGGCGTCGTAAATCGACATATCGCCGTGCGGATGATATCGGGCCATTGTCTGGCCGATAACATTGGCCGATTTTCTGAATTTGACATTTGCGGTCAAACCGTCATCCCACATTGCCCAGAGAATCCGCCTTTGAACCGGCTTCAATCCGTCCCGAACGTCGGGCAAGGCGCGGGAAACAATTACCGACATCGCATAATCAAGATACGACTCGCGAAGTTCATCGGTGATTTCCCGTTTTTCAATTTTTTCTGTTTTATCCATAAAAAATCGCTTAGAAAGTCTTATTCTATAGTAATTGTTCTTTCTCCCATTGCGCCGTAAAGCAAATTTCCGAATTTTTCTTTAACCTGAATCGCAATTGCCTTGAGGCCAGTCTTAAAAATACGCCAAAAACCGATTTCCGCCTTATCCGAATGATTGCCGACCGCTTCAATTGAATATCTCAAATAAATCAGCCAAAAACCGATGACAATAACCGCTGAAACAGCGCTCATTATAAACAGCCAGCGTTTTTTAACGCTCTCGTCGGCGGCCTGAATTTTTTTAAAAAAATTTTTCAAGGTTTTAGGGTAACAATCTTTGTTTTTTTAATTTCCGCCAAATCTTTCTTTTTAATCGTTAATTTCTCCTGCGGCTCGATTTTTTGATGATTAATTTCCTCCAAAAAAATTTTCAAATCATCAGCCGGCCTTTTCAAACCGGAAATTTTATAAAAAGAAGGAATTACGATTTTCGGCTCAATCTGTTTAATCAATTTAACGGCCGACTTTTGTTCCAAAAAAGGCTTGCCGCCGGCCGGAATGAATAAAATGTCTATTTCTTCAAAATGCTCGTCGATTTCCAATTCAGGTATTTGGCTTATATGCCCCAAAAAGGCCAAGCGCAAAGATTCAACTTCGAGCAAAAAAACCGTTTTGAAAAATTTTTCCGAAGATTCTTTCAATAAATTGAAGCCGGCGATATTTATTCCTTTGATATTATATTCGCCGGGGCCGATAATCTGGCCGACTGATTCGTCGTCCGGCTGGTTAATCGGCAAAGGCGTCAAGGTTTTGAGCAAAACATCAAACTTAAAACGCGGCGTTGCCAATCCGCTCGAAGCATGGGGCGGGTCGGTCAATACAGTCGTTTCGCCGCTCATCACCTTAAAACAACCTTCGCCGTAAAAAGAAATTGTCATGAATATTTTATAGTTTATATTGTATCAAAAAAGGTATTGATTTTCAACCGGCTTTGTTATAACATTCCTTACTGTTATGAATTCAAAAGCAATCAACCCCGCTCTTCTGCCTCAAATCATCAAAACCGAGCCGGACTTAATTTCCTTCCTTAAAGAAGGGGATTTGGTGGAAACCAGAATTTTAACTAAAGCGCCAAAGGCGGTTTATTTTGATTTGAATAAATTCGGCACCGGCATTGTTTACGGCAACGAACTCATGAATTCCAGGGATATTCTGAAAAACTTGGCCGAAGGCGAAACAATAAGCGCCAAAGTGATTTCCTCCGACAACGAAGAAGGATTTATCGAGCTTTCATTAGCCGGCGCCTACAAGCAAAAAGAATGGCAAGTTTTGAAAGAAACGATGGAAAATGACGAAATTCTAAGTGTTAAAATAAGCGGCGCCAATACCGGCGGCTTAACGACTGAGATCAGCGGCATCAAAGCTTTTTTGCCCGTTTCCCAACTAAGCAATAAAAATTATCCAAGAGTCGAATCAAACAATCGGCAAGACATCGTAAAAGAACTGGGAAAAATGGTCGGCCAGGAATTAAAGGTTAAAATCATCGACCTTAATTCCCGCACCAATAAATTGATTCTTTCCGAAAAAGAAGCGGCTGAAGAAGACACAAAAAAGCTTCTGGCCAATTACAAAGTTGGCGATATGGTTGACGCGATTGTTTCCGGGGTGACAAATTTCGGCGTTTTTGTCCGTTTCATCGACCAGCCGGCAATCGAAGGAATGATTCATATTTCGGAACTGGACTGGAGAATAATCGACCATCCCAAAGAAGTCGTAAAAATTGACGAAACCATCAAGGCAAAAATTGTTGAAATCAAAGACAGCCAGGTTTTTCTCTCTCTTAAATCTTTAAAATCCGATCCTTGGCAAGGTATCGAAGAAAAATTAAAAAAAGGGGAGGAGATAAGCGGCGTTGTTTATAAATGCAATCCTATAGGCGCTTTGATAAATTTGAACAACGGTCTTCAGGGATTGATTCATGTTTCCGAATTCGGCTCAACCGAAGAAATGAAAAAACAACTGGAAATCAACAAAGAATATCAGTTCGTCATTGACGCGGTCAAGCCGGAAGAAAAAAGAATTATCTTAAAAATCGCTAAAAAATAGTTATCCCCAATGGGTATTGATTTTTTTACAATAAAATGTTAAGCTTTTAAAAGTATTGAGGAGCGGGAAAAGTGTAATCTTTATATTTTTCCAGCTCTTTAATAGTTAGTTTTGTTTGTAGGAATAAAAAGAAGGGAGGAAAAAGAACCAAGAAGGAATGGGGGTGTGTTGGAATAAAAACCTGAAGCAAAGAAAGGAAGGAGGAGAAAAAGATATGGAAAACGCGGACAGACACGGACGGGGGAGGAAATGCATTATATGTCTCAAGCCCTTCAAAAAGGGGGAAGATTCCATTTCGGGAGCGCATTCGGACCGCTGCTACACGGAATTAGGGATAGTTTTGGAGATAAAAACGATCTCCAACCAGATTATTAACCTCCTCAGCGAGAAAGGCGTGATAATCAACGCCGCCATCAAAACAAACATCATGGAAGCGGTACGCTTCGATGGGGTAAAGAAAGCGGCAAAGGCCCTCATCTCATTCCTGAAAAAAAACTTCGGGAAAATAAAAGCGTTGCCGTTCGCCGAGTACGTTCGCTTCGTCGTCAAAGAAACGGAAGAGCTGGCGGACATCCTCGGCCTTCGTCGCTCGCCCTTCGCTGTCTTTATCGCCACTTCAAACAAAGAAATGCGCGCCAGTCCGTGAAGTCCGCGGGCGCGCTGATAAAAGAGGACGCCTCCCCTCTTTTATCTCTTCAAGAGCCGCAAGGTCTTTCTGACTTGCGGCTTTTTTATTTCAAAATTGACAGTAAATTTGTTATAATATAATCTCTGGAATGATGAATAATTTATCAAAAAATATTTTGTGGGCGGTGATGACTCTTCTAATAATCGCTTTTGTTTTTTCTTTGCTCTATTCGGGACAAAAAACGCCGGCGGTTCTAACTTTGGACCAATTGGCGACAAAAATCAATTCCGGTGAAGTTTCAAAAATTGTTGTCAGCGGCAATGATTTAAAGATTGAATTAAAAACCGCTGAAAAAGCGGTTTCTAAAAAAGAAGCTGAAACCAGTTTGACCGAAACTCTTAAAAATTACGGCGTTGAGCCGCTGGCGCTTCAAAAAGTCGGCTTTGAAATTCAGGAAGAATCGGGATTGCGATTTTGGCTTTCAATTCTAATCCCGTCGCTTCTGCCCCTGATTATTATCGGCGTTTTCTTCTGGCTGATGTTCCGCCAGGCAAAAACCGGAATGAGCCAGGCCTTCACTTTCGGCAAAGCCAATATCAAGCTTTTTTCTCAATTTAAAGACCGGATCACCTTCGAAGACGTGGCTGGACTCAAAGAAGCCAAACAAGAATTGATGGAAGTGGTTGATTTTCTGAAAAATCCCAAAAAATATCTGGAAATCGGCGCCAAAATTCCGCGAGGCGTTTTATTGTACGGCGCGCCGGGTACCGGGAAAACGCTTTTGGCGCGCGCCGTTGCCGGCGAAGCCAATGTTCCGTTTTTCCATATCTCCGGTTCGGAATTTGTGGAAATGTTTGTCGGTGTGGGAGCTTCGCGCGTCCGCGATCTTTTTGACACCGCCAAAAAAGCCGGCCGGTCAATAATCTTTATCGATGAAATTGACGCGGTGGGACGGGAACGCGGCGCCGGACTCGGCGGCGGGCATGACGAAAGGGAACAAACCTTAAATCAAATTTTGGTGGAGATGGACGGCTTTGAAAAAAACGACGCCCGGATAGTTATCGCGGCCACCAATCGTCCGGATGTTTTGGACCCGGCGTTGCTTCGGCCGGGCCGGTTTGACCGCCGGGTAATTCTTGATTTGCCGGATATCAACGACCGCGAAGAAATTTTAAAAATCCATTCTCTCGGTAAAATGCTGGTAAAAGATATCAGTTTGCGGAGAGTGGCGGAACGCACGCCGGGATTTTCCGGAGCTGATTTGGCGAATTTAATGAATGAAGCGGCTATTTCAGCGGCTCGTCAAAATAAACTCTCCATCAGCCAGCAGGATATTTTTGATTCCGTCGAGAAAGTTCTGCTCGGACCCGAACGCCGCTCCAGAATTCTATCCAAAAAAGAAAAAGAAATTACCGCTTATCACGAAGCCGGACACGCTTTGGTGGCGGCGGGCTTAAAAAATGCCGACCCGGTTCATAAAGTATCAATCGTCGCCCGAGGCCGAGCCGGCGGCTACACCATGAAGTTGCCGATTGAGGAAACTTATTTGCGCACCAAATCCCAGTTTATGGCGGATCTCGCCACTATGCTTGGCGGGTATGTTTCCGAAAAAATCGTTTTCAGCGATATTTCCACCGGCGCTTCTAATGATTTGCAATCCGCTTCTTCTTTAGCGAGAAAACTGGTGACTAAATTCGGGATGAGCGAAAAATTGGGACCGATAACTTTCGGCAAAACCGACGAATTGGTTTTTTTAGGCCGGGAAATCGCCATGGAAAAAAATTATTCCGAAAAAGTGGCGGCGGAAATAGATAAAGAAATAAAAGAAATCATTGAAAAGGCTCGTCAAGCGGCAAAAAGAATTATTGTTTCCAAGCGGAAATCCCTGGAAAAACTCGCTAAAACTTTGATGGAGAAAGAAACGCTTGAACGGGAAGAGTTTGAAAGCTTGATAAAAAGTTTTAAATTAAGAACAATAACTGTATAGATAAAACCGTTAAACGCGCCTGTAGCTCAGTTGGTCAGAGCGCCGAGCTTATACCTCGGTGGTCCTTGGTTCGAATCCAAGCAGGCGCACCGCATGAAATTCATCGCCGACCTTCACATCCACTCCAAATATTCCCGCGCCACTTCTCCAAACATGGTTTTGGAAGAACTGGACCGCTGGGCTGACGACAAAGGCATTTTGGTTATGGGAACCGGAGATTTCACCCATCCGAAATGGTTTAAGGAGATTAAAGAAAAATTAGAACCGGCCGAACCCGGGCTTTTTAAGTTGAAGCCACAATACAAGAAAAAAACCTTCAAAGAAACTCTGGCTGAAACGCGATTTTTGTTAAGCGTGGAAATTTCCGGTATTTACAAAAAAAATGGAAAAGTTCGCAGAATCCATAATTTAATTTTTAGCCCGAATATTAAAATAGCGGAAGAAATAAACAGTCAGTTGGGTAAAATCGGCAATTTAAAATCCGACGGCCGGCCGATTCTGGGACTTGATTCCGAAAGGTTGGCTGAAATCATTTTTAACATCAACTCCGAAGCGGCAATTATCCCGGCTCACGCCTGGACGCCGTGGTTCAGTATTTTCGGCTCAATGTCCGGTTTTGATTCCATTGAAGAATGTTTTGGCAAATACGCTGATAAAATTTTTGCCATTGAAACCGGCTTGAGCAGCGACCCGGCAATGAACTGGCAGCTTTCAAAACTGGACAATATTGCTCTGATTTCCAATTCCGATTCTCACAGCTTGGAAAAAATCGGCCGCGAAGCCAACATATTCGACACAAAATTGTCTTATAAGGGAATAATAGATGCGATAAAAAGCGGCGCGCCAAAATTTGTCGCCACCATCGAATTTTTCCCGGAAGAAGGCAAATATCATTATGACGGCCACAGAAACTGCGATGTCATTTTCCATCCCGACGAAACAGCCAAACACAACGGCATTTGTCCGGTCTGTAAAAAACCGCTGGTCATCGGCGTAATGAATCGCGTCGCCAAACTAGCGGACAAAAAAAACCTAAAAATAGAAATTGAAAATAATATCCGTAAATATGATGATTTTACGCCTTACTATAACTTGGTGGCGTTGAGAACCATTATCGCCGAAGCTTTTGCTGTTGGTCCGACTTCCAAAAAAGTAAAAGCCGAATACGAAAAATTGGTAAAAATATTCGGCAATGAACTTAAAATCCTTATGGAAACTGATTATGACGATTTAAAATCCGCCGCCGGCGTCAAAATCGCCGAAGGAGTAAAAAGAGTCAAGGAGGGCAAATTAAAAATCCGTCCCGGCTATGACGGCGAATACGGAGAAGTCAAAATTTTTTAAATTTCAATCACCACCGGCAAAATCATCGGACGGCGATTTGTTTTATTGTACAAAAACTGCCCGATTTGGTCTCTTATCATCGCCTTAATATAATCAGCGTCAATCTGCTGGGAAGGAACGCGAGTTACCATTGATTTGATTCTTTTTCTGATTTCTTCAACAAGCTCCTTATTCTCTTTCAAATAAATAAATCCGCGGGAAATAATATCGGGATTTTTCAAAAACCTGCTGGTATGGCGGTCTAATGTCGTGATTATCACAACCATTCCCTCCTGCGCCAACACTCGGCGATCCCTTAAAACAACCTCTCCCACATCGCCCACTCCCAACCCGTCAACCATAACGTAATATGACGGCACCATTTCTTCGGAAATCCGCGCCGCATCTTTTGATAATAATAATACTTGACCGTTGTCAACAATCGGCGTTTCTTCCGGCCTTAATTTCAGCGCCTCTTGTGCCAATTGAGCATTGCGCCAACGCATAAAATAATATCCGTGAACCGGAGTATAAAATTTCGGCTTCACCATTTTCATCACAATTTTAAGATCTTCCTGAGGCGCGTGCCCGCTGGAATGGATATCAACCATCCTTGAGTGATAAATTATTCCGCCTTGCCTGGCGATGTCATCTAAAAGAATTTGGACGCTTCTTTCGTTCCCGGGAATAACCGACGAAGATAAAAGCACGATGTCTCCTTTCTTAATCTGCACTTGCTTGTGGTCGCCGTTAATAATGCGCATTAAACTAGCATTGGATTCTCCCTGAGCGCCGGTGCATAAAAGCACAATTTTATCATCTTTATATTTATTAATTTCGTTGAGCGGAATAATGGTTTCTTTTTTAATTTTCATAAAACCGAGATTCTGGGCGATTTGAATGTTATTTTTCATTGAAAATCCGCTGACGAAAATCTTCCTGTTATATTTTTCGGCGATTTTAATTATTTCCGAAAGCCTGTCTAAAAGCGAAGCGAATGTGGCAACAATAATTCTTCCGTCGGCTTTTTTGAATATCTTTTCTATTTCCGCTTCCACAATGCGTTCAGAAAGAGAATGTCCCTCTTTGTCGGCTCCGGTTGACTCAAGCAAAAGAGTGTGGATTTTTTGCTTTCCGATTTTTTCCCAAGTATCCAGATTTTGAGGGTTTCCTTCAACATCATAATCAACCCTAAAATCTCCGGGATGGACCATTTTCCCGACGGGCGTGTCTAAAATTACGCCGATGCTGTCGGGGATTGTATGAGCGGTGCTAAAAAATTCTACCCTGAAATTCTCCGATATTTGCTTGATTTCGCCGTCTTTCACTATTTCAAATTCAAGTTTTGGCGCGTTTGGAAAATCTTCCTGGCGGCGATTTATCATTGCCCTATTAAGCGCTGTCGTATATATCAGAGGATTGCCGATTTTATTCATTATATAAGGAATAGCGCCGATGTGGTCCAAATGGCCGTGCGTGACAATCAGCCCTTTGATATTTTTTTTCTTGGCCTCCAGATAAGAAATATTGGGAATGATAAAATCTATCCCGGGAGTCGTTTCTTCAGGAAATTGAAGGCCGGCGTCAATAACGACAATTTCATTTCCGTATTCGAAAAACATCATATTGCGCCCGACTTCTTCAAGCCCGCCTAAAGCGACAAATCTAACAACCCCTTCCTTTGGATGAGTTTTTATAAATTCTTTTTTAATTGTTCGTTTAATGGGCATTTTTTTATTTTTTGTGGGCGCGGAGGGATTTGAACCCTCAAGGACAAAGTCCATACGCTCCTGAAGCGTACGCGTATGCCAATTCCGCCACGCGCCCGCAAAATCTGCTTTATTTAAACACTCTTGCTGTCTTAATATACCATTGAGCGATATTTTTAAAACGCTCCTCGGGAGAAGAAATCGACGATTCTTCCACTCCCGAAAGCGTCTTCTTGCTGACATAAAGATAATCCGGCGAATAAAGGAAAACTGCCGGATGGTCCTGCTCAATCAACGATTGAAGACTCATGAATTCGGACTGCCTTTTTGTTTCGTCAAAATCCTTCCTGATCGATTCAATCAGACTGTCCGCAATTTTATTCTCGTAAAGCGCCAAATTCAGGCCGGGATAAAATCTTTCCGAAGAATGCCAGAAAGAAAAAAGGTCTGGGCTTTTGCCCAAAATATTGCCGAAAAGAATCATCTGATAATTTCTATTTTTAATGATATTGTTGTTAATCTCGGCCAAAGAAAGAACTGAAATGTTCAGTTTAACTCCGATCTTCAGCCATTGGTCGCGAATAAGTTCCGCGGTTTTGATTAAGAAAGGCATTTCCGGAACCGTCAAATTAAATTCCAGTTTAACCGTATTTTTTTCTATCTCTTTTGTCCGGACGTTCTCCTTATTATTCCATTTCCAGCCGGTATTTTCAAGAATGGCGTTGGCTTTATCAAAAGAAGAAGATTCTGAACCAAGTCCGGAAGGCCCGCCAATCAACGGTCCGGAAACCGGCGTTGCTTGCCGTTTTAAGACTTTGTCGATAATTTCATTTTTGTCAACGGCCGTATTCAGCGCCAATCTCACATTTTTATCCTTTAGGGCTGGCTGGGCGTTGATATTGAAAAAGACGGCATAATATTTCAGCGTCTTAAAAAAAGAAATTTTATGGGTAAAAGCGATTTTAGACAAATCATCGGGGTTTGTCAAACCAAAACCGTCGATGGCGCCGAGATTAAAAGCGTTGACCATTTCTTCTTCGTTGGTAAAAAAAACAAATTCGATTTCTCCCAAGTAAGGCGCTGGCCCGAAATAATTTTTACTTTGCTCTAAAACATAAGAGGTAATATAACCGTCAGAGCGTTTGCTCAAATTTTTGAACCGAAAAGGACCGCTGCCGACCGGCTCAAAATTATAATTGGAGAGTCGCAAATTGGCGGCCGGAATATCGGCAAAAATGTGTTTGGGAATTGGTTTAAGACCCAAAACGGTGTCGTTGAAAAAAGAGTAAGAGGCGGGAAGATTAAATTCCACTTCCCGTTCGCTGACCCTTGAAATTTTAACGCCTTGCCAATTGGAAAAAAGAGGAGAGCGGACATCCGAATTCTGAATGGTTTCCACCGTAAAAATAACATCGTCGGAAGTTATCGGCCGGCTGTCCTGCCAGAAAATTCCGTCTTTCAAGCGATAACGCCAGCTTTTGCCGTCTTCGCTGATTTTATAAGTGTCAATCATTCCGGAAAAATCGCCGAAAAGCAATTCAACCAAATCCTTATCTGCGCTTGAAACCGTCAAAACCGGATTGATAAAACTCGGCTGGCCAAGAACACCTTCCCTGTGTTCGCCGCCGGAAACCGCCACAATTTTTGTGTTTTCCTTGATATAATTCGCCGCCAGCAAGGAAAAAGAAAGCAAAAATACGAACAGCGCTCCGCTGAAAATAAAAATTTCCTTGCGCGAAAAAAACTTGAATAATTGTTTAATAAACATTAAATCTGTCCGGGCCTGCTTGGTCGGATTGCCGGATTTACAAAAACTATCTAAGCAGGCTGAATAAAGATAATCCCATTAAGATGACGACCAAAACAATGGTTGCGCCGAAAATTATCCGTTCCAACCCGCGGCGAGTCTGGTAAAACCCCCCTTCGGACCCGCCAAAAACTCCGGAAAGTCCGGAAGAGCGTTCTTGCAATAAAATTAAAACAATCAAAACAACGGAAACAATAATTTGAATGACGGAGATAAGCATTATTTATGGAATCTTTTCGCCAAAAAATCGGAAATGAGGTGAACCGCGCTAATAATCAACGTGGCGTATAATAAAGACAATATGCCGTTAATTTTAACGCTTTCGGAATAAAAGTCAAGAAAATAAAGAATGGCGGCGTTGATGAAAATCAGTCCCGCCCCCAGAGTAACAATAATAAAAGGGCTGAAGATGAGTTTTAAAACCGGCTTGATGAAGATATTAATGGCGGTAAAAATCACCACCGTTGTCAAAAATTGAACCGATAAAAAACCGGCGGTAATTTCAAAACCTTTAATAAAATAAGCAGCCAGCCAAAGAGACAAAAAATTGGAAAGAAAAAGAAAAATTAGCTTAAAAATCAATCTCATAATTATCCACAGCTTCTGTTTGGAATATCCGGGATTATCCATTATACTATAAAATAGTAATCCAAAGGTCGATAAATATTTTATCACAAAGAAATGATAATTCAAAATTTAGCGGATGCCACAATTAGTTCACTTCTGAACACTTGGGGCGGTGTCATCGGTTTTATTCCGTCGTTGATCGGCGCGTTGATTATTTTAATCATCGGCTTGATTGTCGCGGCCGGTTTGAAATCGCTGGTAGAAAGAATTCTTAGCGCCGTCAAATTGGACAACTTGCTTCGCCGATTGGAGGTGGAAAGTTATTTCCAGCGCGCGGGAATGTCGTTGAATTCAGGCAAATTTTTCGGCTCATTAGTTTACTGGTTTTTCGTGATTGTTTTTGTTCTAGCGGCAGCCGATACGGTTGGCCTAAGAGGGCTTTCTCAGTTTCTGGGAGAAGTCGTCGCTTACATTCCAAACATTATCGTTGCCGCATTGATAATGCTGGTAACGGCATTGGTGGCTAGCGCTCTAAGAACCGCGGTCAGCTCATCGGTGATGAGCGCCAAGCTTCACGCTTCCAAATTTTTGGGAACATTGGTTTGGTGGGCGGTGGTGGTTTTCGGCTTTATCAGCGCTTTGATACAGCTGGGAATCGCGCCCATGCTTCTCAACACCCTGATTACCGGCTTGGTTGCGATGTTGGCCTTAGCCGGCGGCATTGCTTTCGGTTTAGGAGGCAAAGATTACGCGGCTTATCTTTTAAACAAATTAAAAGAGCGCGTTGAATAAAAAATTCATAGATTATTCAAAAACCCCCGCATTGCGGGGGTTTTTGTTTTCTTATTTACTATCCTATTTTACGATCGTTAAATAGGATAGTAAACTTATTTCCCTCTGCCTTCGTATTTTTCAAAAATCGTCCAAAAACTGAGGTTTTTTTCTCCCTGATTATAAACCTTGTGGAAATCGCCGGCAGGCACAAGCACCATATCCCCGGTTTTGACTTGAATTTTGCGGCTGGCCGCCTCCATCAATCCTTCGCCGTCAATAAAAACGTAAACCTCATCGGCATCGACATGGGAATGACCGGTGGTGGCTTTTTGCGGCTCAAGCTCGGTCAAAGAAACCGTTAAATGATTCAGGTCAGATAAATCGTAAACTTTATAAATCTCGTTGTCTCTTATAAGCTTGGCCGATTGTTTATACTCCTTAATATCCATATATCCATAGAATAATAAATTATGGCGATAATTTCAATTGTAAAAAATAAAAAAAGCCCCGAGCAATAAACTGCAAGGGGCTCGATGATTAACAAGCGCTGTCGCTAACTCGCTATGCGCTTGTAGAGGAAAAACGGCATAAGCCGGAGAATTAACTCTCGGCTCCACCATTTTACCCAGGAACGGGTGCGCGGTTGCGTCGAGTCCGAACAGAACCACCCGTCGTTGGGGAACGGAAGCGCACAGACCCGAAGCGCAATCCGCGCTCCAGCTTCTTTAATTGCTTCCCGCATATCTCTCTTGCACCGCCAAAGATGCGGTTCAGCGGCAACGACCCAGAGCTCTCCGAATCCTTTCTTTATTGCCCACTGGACAGCTCCTCGCGCAACACGGAGAGTCGGCGGCGGATTGCCGGGTTCCTCCTTGATATATTCCACCGAAATAGCATCCCCAACACAAACATCGCTTTGAGTGTACACCGTAGCGTCAAGGTTATACGCTTTTGTCGAGCAAATTGTAGTGATGAGCCGATTAGAACGGATGGTTTTTGGGACTCCAAATCCAAATGCAACAATGCCTGTGTTTTTCAATCTTCACCTCCTATATTTGAAGTTGTAAAAAGAGCTGATTTCTAACTAAATTAAATATAACATAGATTATTTTATTTGTAAAGAGTGAGAAAAAATTTACTGATTTGCTTTGTCCGCCGATGGCCTAAATCTTCTAAAAAGAAAATTTGGTGCAGTATTCTTGAATTAGTCCGAACACATTTCGCCGCCTGCGGCGGCAAAGATTCGCCTGCCTGAATTGGTGCGGCTCGCCCCGCCGAGCGGGGCTCGCCGCGTTCTTTGACAATTTCAAGTTTTTCTTTGGCGACAAATTCATTCTCGGAAAAGAAAAAAGCGGCTTTGTCATTCATGACAGGGTGCCGCTAAACCCTCTGTTTAAGTTCTTTTCGAACATACAGTGTTGGTCGCCAAGGGTGGCACATAAAAATAGAGCCGAAGCTGACGGCTTTCGCGCCGAGACTTCTGACTTTTTCGAGATCGTCGAAATCCCACACGCTTGGTCCGATTACAGGAATTGTTGTCAGCTCGGTAAGTTTCTTGACCAAACCCCATGTGAATGGCTGAGCAATTTTTCCAGATACACCACCACCCCCAAGGATTTCAAGAGGGCTTCGGCGATTTGGGAAAGCTACTGCCCAGGGAATGCTGTTGATTGAAATGGCTTCGACAAGATTCTCAGCCCCTTTCACGATTTGCGAAATATCGTGAGTGACAGACACTTTAAGAATCAACGGCAGACGAGAATTGGTCTTGACCGCTTCGCAACTTGCAATGACTCTCGCTGTGTCTTGCAAGACGTAAGTTTCAGCGTTCGGACATGAAGCGTTGATTTCCAACCCAGCTAAGTCAAAGCCGTTCAGCATCCCTGCCATTTCCGCTAATTCTTCCGGTTCTCCGAAAATCGAAACAATCAGAGGAATTTTTGTTGAATTGAGTGATGGGCCGATTTTCTTACACCACCAATCAATCCCTGGGTTTGACAGCCCGACTGCGTTGACAACCCCGCCACGGACTAATCGCAGGCAACGAAATGGATTATACCATCGCAGATTTCCTTCCGTTGGCCGAAGTGTCAATGTTTTGGTTACCGAAGTAAAGAGTGTTGGGTCAAGAAGCCCGATCCAACGCCAAGGTTGTTCCCATAGCCAACCCTTTCCGTCGAAACTCAATGCACCACTTGCGGTCATGTATTCAAAGGTATGACCATTGGAAAACCTTATCATGGTTATTCACCTCCTTTTTGTGTTGTAAGGTACAAAATAAGTTAGATTTTCCCAACCTATTGCCAAACAGATATTACACCTCAAAAAATAAAAAATCAAACAAAAAACAGAAATTCCCCAGAATTTCTGTAACAAATAATATGAAAAAATTTTCTTTTACCCAAAATTCAAAATATGGTTTCCTCCAGAGGTGGGCAGGCGAGCCGATGTTTTTCTCTGGGTTCTTTTGCGGTTTTGAGCGGAGCCGCACCGCTGACAATTTCAAGTTTTTCTTTGGCGGCATTTAATTATGAATTCTCAAAACAAGAATAACGCTATGACTACAAATCAACAACTACTTGCTTACATCGTAAGCAACGCGGACATTAGACCCCTCGGGTTTTATTTTTCTGATTGTTATTCCGCGAATATCTGCAAGATTGTTTACATGTGTCCCGCCACAAGGAACGCCGAAGTCTCCATACATCACAACGCGAGCAGGTTTTCCCTCTAGCAGATATTCAGGGACATGATGGCAAACTTCGTGCATCTTTTCCTTCGGCATAAAAATAAGTTTGGTTGGGCGATTTTCACCAATAAATTTATTGCACAAATTTTCAATGTCGGTTTTCAATTTTTCCTTATCCAGTTCGCCAAGACTTCCGGCGTATTCAACATAAGGACCTTCTGGAAAATGATAGCCCTTGCCGGGCACCCAATTAAGTTTCAAGGCAGTAACCGCCATGTCAACAACATGACCGGCAGAGTTAATACGACTGTTGAGTGCGCGGCGTGTTTCATCAACTACACACTTGACGGTTTCTCCGGTTTGAAAAGTTACGGAATCAAATTTTCCGATGTGCTTCACTACTCCCTCAACAAAGCGCACTTCTTCAACGGAAAATTTTCCAGAAGGTCTTTCGATTACGCCCTTGTCGTATGGCTGACCGCCACCTTGCGGATAGAAAACAGTTTGATCCAAAAGAACAATATCCTTACCGTTTTCTTGCGTTACCTCCAAAACCTTTGCTTCAGTAGCAAGGAGATTGAAATCTTCCAAATAAAGCAGTTTCGTTGGTTGCATAGGATTAAAAAATTTTCTTCCCCCAAAATTAAAATATGGTTCGAGCCGATGTTTTTCTCCGGGTTCTTTTGCGGTTTTGAGCGGCGCGGCTTCGCCGCCTTTCCGATCAAACTTGCAATTTCCTACATGGTGCCCCCGCGAGGAATCGAACCTCGATTTTAGCCTTCGGAGGGCTATGTTCTATCCATTGAACTACGGAGACAGCTATTTTATAAAATTTTTATCAATTTTACGATAAAATTTAATTCTTTCGTTTGTATTATTTTTTAAAGTATATTCTCGAAATCTTGCTTCTGAACGAAAATTAAAATATTCTTCTCCCAATAAAACGAGTGGCCGTCGGTCTCTCGTCGCCACAACAAATCCTTTATTATGACGCTCTAATCTTTGTTTTAAATTATCAGTATGCCCGACATAATACTTGCCGTCAATTAGAGACTTTAATAAATAAACATAATACATGACTCCTTCGGTCTCCGACTCTTCGAGTCGTTAGACTCGGAGAGAGGGAGGCATTGTATCCATTCAACTACGAGGACAAAAACATTAATTTAATATAAACCACATCGCTCGGCGCGGGCGAGTAAGAAATTTTTTCCTCCACTTTTTTAAAAGCGTCTTTGATTTTTTTCGCCAATTGTTTAGCCAATTGATTTTCCGTTGAAGTAACAATCAAGTTTCTTTTGTCTTTCTTAATTTCAATCAGGCGGTGCTGGGAATCGCGAGCGTAAGCTCGACGGCCAAAAGCCTCTATTAAATGGACGAGTTCTTTTAAAAACTTGTCGGGGATGTTTAAAATGACGATTTCTCCTTCAAACTGCTTGTTTTTTATCATCTTGCAGGCCGGACAAAGCAAAAATTTTATCGCCAGATTCTCGGCAAGGTTCTTATAATGGCGAAGATTGTGGTGCCAAGATTTTTTATAGTAAACCGCGTTGCAGTTTTTACAGAAAACCAGTCCAGTTTTCCCGCGGACAAATTCATGCTCCTCGGTACGCGGCGCGTAAAATTCAATGGCTTCGGTTTTAACGATATTTTTTTTCATCAGTAAACTAAGTTATATATTAACCCCGAAATAAAAACAAGAATCAAAAAATAAACGATAACCGGGTTGATTTTGCGTAAAAATCCAACCGCCGGCGCGGCTTTGAAACTTTTTTGCCACATCAAAATCACTAAAATTCCTTCCAAGCCGACAAAAACGCCGCCGGTCAGCGCCACCATCTCCAAAAAATTCTGAAAACCCAAAAAATAAAGAATTAAAGGAGAAAACGCCGCGACTAAGCCGGATAAAATATGCGGAAAATTCAAATCGTGTTCCAAACTTTTTTTGATGTCGCGGCCGATAACGATGTAGGTACTCCACAAAGAAATTATCCCCAAAACGCCCAAAACTCCGATAATTAAAAGAGGAGTTTGGCCCAACAAACCGGAAATGGAATCTTCGGAAACTATTTTTGACAAGCCTAAAATTCCAAAAATAAACAATGTGAAAACCGCGGCCGGCGCGACGCTCCCGACAATAATCGATTTTTTTGCCAAAAGAGGCGAGAGACTGTTGTTTCGGAAATAGCCGAGCAACGCCGGAATAGCCACCCTGCCGGCCAAAGAAAATAGAATGACTCCGTACGGCAGAAAAGCGTTATTAAAATTAAAAAGCGGCGCAGTAAATATTTTTCCCAAATTTTCCGCGCCAAAAAGAAAAACTATCAAAACGATTAAGGCCGTGCCGAGAAAAATCAGAAGCTCGGAAATCGCCAATTTATTAATTCCCAAAAAAATCGCGGCTGAGCCGAAAAACCAAAAAATCAACAGTTTGTGAATATCGCTTGCTCCCGGCAAAATCAAATTAATAAAACTGATGGAGAGAATCAAATAAACGGTGAGAGAAAAAATCGCTCCCAAAATCGTCATCAGCATTCCGGACCAAAAACCAATATCGCCGAAATAGATTCTCGCGTAGCCGGCAAAACGATGATTTTCCGAAGTTCGTAAAATAATATCCGCGTACATTAAATGAATCAGAATGGAAACCAAGCCGAAAAAAAATAAATAAAATAAACCCAAGCCAATGCCGGATTTTTGAAAAACATAAGGCAGGGCAAACATTCCGGCGCCGATAATCGTTTCAGCCAGTAAGCCGGCCGGCAGAATAAAATTCTTATACATATATAATTAAACGGCGTAAATTTTGTCTCCCTCTCTCACCTTTTCGCCGACCTTAATCCCAACCTCCTGTCCTTTTTTGGCGCTTTCAATGTCTTTGTGGTCGTACTGTATCGATTCAATGGTTTGGGTGAAATCCGTGTGAGCGCCCTTTAAATGGACGGTTTCTCCGATTTTTACCGCCTGATTGAATTTCGCGATTGCCACGCCCAGATGGCCGTAATAATGAGTGATTTCACCGATTGGTTTTTCCATAAAGCGTTCGCTAATTAGCGATTACTTCGCGACCTTTAGTTTTCAGTGATTGTGGTTGTTTTCTTTTTCTTTTTTAATTATATCCGCCAGTTTATCCAAAAGCGTTTTGGGGTCAGCAGCAAAAACAATTTTTCCCTCCATTTCTTTGGCCCGGTGGGATTTTTCAATCAAAGTTTTGAAAAGTTCGTCTGTTTCCCATTCCCCCTGCAAAATGCCAATGGGCTTTTTGTCTTCAAAAGTAATGGTGAATTCATTTAACGTGCCCATCCGGCCGCAGCCGAAAATCACGGCGTCGGCCGATCTCACCAAAAGCAAATTTCTGCCCGAATAATTAAAGCCGGTATAAATGATTAAATCATGATAATCGGTGGGCAGCTGAAAATCTTTAATGTGTTCTTTTTCGGTGGCAGCCGGAGACAAACCAACCACGATGCCTCCCTCAGCTTTGGCGCCTTTGGCGGCCCAGTAAGGGAAGCCGGTAGTGGCGCCGGTTACCAAAACTGCGTCATGCCGGACAATTTCTTTTCCCAATTCTTCGGCAATATTAAAAGCCGTTTGTCCGCAATGGCCGGTTTCCGCCGCGCCGGAAACGCAGATTTTATATTTATAAGTTGTATGACAAATATTATTATCCATCCAAAAAATTATAACACAACCGCGTCTCCCATTGAAGGCACAATCGCCTCAACCGCCAAGTCGTCCATAATTTTGCCAGCCAAAGGCAAAGACTGGTCTTCTTCTCCCTGGACCACAAAAACTTTTTTTAATGATTTTTCGGCCGACCTCAGCCACTTCAACAGTTTTAAACTGTCGGCGTGAGCCGAATAACCTCCGATATTTTCTTTCCGGCAATTAACCGAAACTTCTTCGCCAAAAATTTTCACTTTTTTCTCTCCGTCCAAAATCCGCCGGCCCAAAGAATCTTTTGACTGATAACCGATGAATAAAATGGCGCTTTTGTGGTCGGGCAAATAACGAAATTCATGATGAAGAATTCTGCCGCCCTGAGACATTCCGCTGCCGGCGATAATGATTTTCGGCGGCGGCACGCCGTTGATTTCTTTTGACTGTTCGGTGGTTAAAGAGAATTTTAATCCCGGAAAGTCAAAAATGGCGTCTCCTTTGCGCATCAAAGCCAGGGATTCCTTGTCGAAATAATCCGAATCTTGGGAATATTTCTTATAAATCGCGGTAAGTTTAATGGCCAGCGGACTGTCGATAAAAATCGGAACTCGCGGAATACGGCCGTTTTCCACAAGTTCATTAAGTTCATAAAGCAAGTCCTGCGTCCGTTCCATGGCAAAAGCCGGAATCATCAACGTTCCGCCGGCCTCTATCGTATCTTCGATCACGTCTTCTAAAATGTCTTTTCTTCTTTCCAAATCTTCGTGGACTCTATTGCCGTAAGTTGATTCAATAACCGCGTAATCGACAGCCGGAAGATTTTCTGTGTCTCTGACAATCGGAGTGGCAACATTGCCCAAGTCGCCGGAAAAAGCGATTTTTTTGCCGTCAACGGCAACAACGATGAAGCTTGAGCCAAGAATATGGCCGGCGTCAAAAAATTCTATCTCAATCCCGCCCTGGGCAGAGCCAATTCGAAATTTTTGGCGATACCTGATTGTTTTCCAAAGCTCCATTGTTTTATTGATGTCTTCAAGAGAGTAAAGCGCTGGCATCTTTTTTTCTTCGGCTTCCTTATTCAAAAGATGCTCGGAATCAATCAAAAGATGTTCGGCAAAATTTTTGGTCGGCGCCGTAGAAAAAATTTCTCCTCTGAAGCCGTCTTTATAAAGTTTCGGCAAACGACCGGTGTGGTCTATATGAGCGTGAGTAATCAAAACCGCGTCAATGATTTTCGGATCATAGGGAAACGGCTCGAAATTGTGACGCTCGCAAAAACTCGAACCCTGAAAAAGCCCGCAATCGATCAAAATTTTCGCGTTTTCGCTTTCCAATAAATAATTGGCGCCGGTTACCGTCCGGGCCGCGCCGTAAAAAGTCAGTTTCATAAATAAATTATTCTTTCATTTTCCCTTTTCCCGTGTTCAAATTTTATCTTAATTATATTTTTGGGTAAATACCTTTTAACTACTTCCGGCCATTCAATCAAAACAATGTTCTGCGGATTGTTTAAAATTTCTTTTAATCCCAATTCCAGCAGTTCTTTGGGTTTGTGAAGGCGATAATAATCAATATGATAAATATTTTTAAATCTTAAATTTTTGATCTTAAATCTTTTTGCCAGTACAAAAGTCGGACTGGTTATTTTTTTTCTGATTCCCGCGCCCCTCATAAATCCTTGGACAAAAGTTGTTTTGCCCGTTCCCAAATGGCCGCTTAAAGCCAAAACCAGAGCAGCTTTGCCGGAAAATTTCGTTTTAAGGATTTCTCGGGCCAGTAAGGCGGCGAATTTTTTAGTCTTAATGAAACCGTTGGATTCTATCGAGCTATATTTAACCATTTATAAGTCTCTTCTGTTGCCATCCTGCCGATCGGCGTTCTCTGAAGAAAACCGATTTTTATCAAATAGGGCTCGTAAACTTCTTCAATAACTCCTTTTTCTTCGCCCAAGGCCGCGGTCAAGGCGTTGACTCCCACCGGTCCACCCCCAAATTTCTCAATTATCATTTTCAAAAGATGGCGGTCGTAGGATTCCAGTCCCATTTCGTCAATTTCCAAAATTTTAAAAGTTTCCGAGACAATCTCTTTGTCAATAATTTTTAAATTTCTCATCTCGGCAAAATCTCTTGAACGCTTAAGCAAACGGTTAGCCAAGCGGGGAGTGAAGCGCGACGCCCTAGCAATGGCTGAAACCGCTTCCGAAGCGATTTCAAAACCAAGGATTTTGGCCGAGCGCTCGACAATCGCTTCGATGTCTTGTTTTTCATAATAATCAAATCTGAAAATCGCGCCAAAACGCGAACGCAAAGGAGGAGAAATTAAATTAACCCGGGTGGTGGCGCAAATCAGAGTAAAATAAGGCAAGTCCAGGGAAATCGCCCTTGCCGAAGGGCCCTTGCCGAGAGTCAAATGAATTTTCCTCTCGTCAATGGCTGAATAAAATAATTCTTCAACGGGCCTCGGTACCCGATGAGCTTCATCAATAAACAAAATGTCTTTTTCTTCCAAGTTGGATAAAATGGCCGCCAAATCGCCGATTCGGCTTAAACTCGGCCCCGAGACAACCCGCAAATTACTTTTGCTCTCTGCGGCGATTAAATGAGCCAGAGTGGTTTTCCCCAGTCCCGGCTGGCCGTAGAATAACAAATGATCGAATGGTTCGTTTCTTTTATTAGCGGCCTCCAAAATTATTTTCAGGCCTTTTTTAATTCTTTTCTGGCCGATATAATCATTCCAAGAAAAAGGCCTCAATACAGCATCGAGAGATTGGTCATCTTTCGGTTTTTGATTCCTTGTTTTCTTAATATTGACTTTTTTCATAAAGTATGCTATGTTGTTGATAACCGTCTGACCCTGTGGGCAAATTAGGAATTGTTTTTAGTTTTCGGACGATTCGGCTCCGGCTGGGTCTATCCTCGGAACAATTCTTGACCTTGCGGGATTTATCTCCCGCGAGACTTTAACCAATGTGCCCACAGAGTCAGGCGGTTTTTTATTGCCACGCTATCGATCCGGTCGCCGATTCCACTTCCTCAAAAGAAGTGAAGCCGGAAATTATTTTCAAAATACCATCCTGCTGCATAGTTACCATTTCCTGATTCAGGGCGAATCTTTCAATCGCTGATTCCGGAGCTCCGGCCAAAATCAAATCCTCCAACTCTTTACGAGAGGAAAGGTCGCGATGAGCCGGATTAATAAGCAATTTTTCATACTCCGGGTCGTTTAATAATAATTCATAAATTCCGATTCGGCCAAGATAACCGGAGTTATTACATTTTAAGCATCCTTTCGGCTGATAAATTTTAATTTCTTTGAAATTGTCCCGGCTGACTCTTCTCGGCAATTTATCAAAGAATTTCTCGATTTTGTTTTTAAGTTCGGGGTTGGTCTCTTGGGGACTTTTACAAAACCGGCACAAGCGGCGAACCAGTCTTTGGGCGATTATCAAATTCAGCGCCGGCCCGATGCTGGACGGCTTAACGCCCAAATCAAGCAGCCGAGGAACGACGCCCGAAGCCGAATTGGCGTGAACCGTTGAAAAAACCAAATGTCCGGTCAGGGCGGCTTGAATACCGATTTCCGCTGTTTCTTTGTCGCGCATTTCGCCGACTAAAATAACGTCTGGGTCCTGACGCATTAAAGAACGTAAACCGTTGGCAAAAGTGTACCCCGCCCCTTCGTCAACCTGGGTCTGTTCAATCCCTTCCAAATGATACTCAATCGGATCTTCAATGGCGATGATTTTTATGGTCGGGCTTTTTTTATATTTAAGGAAAGCGTAAAGGGTGGTGGTTTTGCCGGCGCCGGTCGGTCCGGCGTTTAAAATCATGCCGTTGGGCCTTTTCAATTCGGTTTTAATAATTTCTAAATCGTCTTCCCTGATCCCCAAATCCGACAGGGTTAAGTTGACGACTTCCGGGTCAAGCAAACGCATTACCGCCACTTCCCCGAATTCCGAAGGCGCGATCGCCACCCTGACTTCGATTTTTTTATCAGGGAAAGAAATGCTGAATCGGCCGTCTTGCGGTTTGTTGCGAATATTAATTTTCAGATCGGAAAGCAATTTGACGCGCGAAAGCAATCGGGAATAAAAATCGCGCCCAAAATTTTCAAACGCGTCGTGCAAAATGCCGTCAATTCTAATTCTTAATTTCACCCTATCTTCAAGCGGCTCAAAATGAACATCCGATGCCCGCAAGACAAGCGCGCCGAACAAAACAATTTCAAAAATTTTGCCCAACTCATCATTAAGAAAATCAATTGAGCCAAGTGCTTCGGTAAAATTTTTAACCGAAACCAATTTCTCTTTAAGTTTTAAGAATTTGTCCGTCTGAATTTCAATTTTGCCGGTGATTTGCTTTTGACGCTCGGAAATAAAGCGGTAAAAATCAAAAGCGCGGGAAAGGCCGCTTAAAGAAGCGGTAAAAAGCCGAATTTCAAACCCCTGGGACTTCAGTTTTTTAGTCAATTCTTTGACTAAAAACGAGTCGGGGTCCGCGGCCGCTATAAATAATTTTTTTTCTTTAATATCAACGGCAACAATTTGCGTCTTTTTGGCGATTTCCTTAGAAATCAATCCCAGCGCTTCAGTATTAATGGGTAAGGCCGACAAATCAATATAGGGATGGCCACTTTTTTGAGCTCTTCTTTGAGCGTCTCGCTCTTCGGCTTGGCGCCGCAAATTAGTCAATTTTTGCTGAAGATTAGAACCTGGCAACATTGATAATATTATATAACAGAAATAGTTTTCCACAACTAATTCACAGATTCTTGGTTTCGCGTCATTTGACTAAATCTATAATCAAAATAAAATAGGGATAATCGTTTGCAAAATAAAAATTTAAAACAACCATGAACTCCGAACAACTCTGGGAAACAACTTTATCGGAACTTGAACTCCAAATCTCGCGAGCCAACTTTCTGACTTGGCTTAAAAACAGCCGCTTGCTCGAAAAAAAAGACGGTGGAGAAGTTTTGATCGGCCTGGCGAATAATTTTGCCAAAGAATGGGTGGAAAATAAATATCACAAGATGATTTTTGAGATACTTAAAAACCATGACGACTCCGTTAAAAAAATTGAATATACGGTTGTCGGCTCAAAAATATCTTTTTCGGAAAAAAATTTTTCAGAGAACAAAGAACGTCAACCAACTCTTCCGGAATTCAAAGTTGATCCCGAGACGGGACTGCACCCCCGATACGTTTTAAATTCGTTCGTTGTCGGCTCTTCCAACGAGCTAGCTTACGCGGCCAGTCTCGCGGTTGTTAAAAATGTAGGATCAAAATATAATCCGCTTTTTATTTATGGCGGCACCGGCCTCGGCAAAACCCACCTGATTCAGGCCATCGGCAATGAAATTAAAAAAATTTATAAAAATAAAGTTAAGGTTAAATATGTGCATTGCGAAAAATTCGTCAATGAAGTGGTTAGCGGCATTCGCAATAAAAGAATGGAGGATATTAAAGATAGATATCGCAGTATTGATGTTTTAATTATTGACGACATTCAATTCATCGGCGGCAAAGAAAGAAGTGAGGAAGAATTTTTCCACACCTTCAACGTTTTGCATGAAAATAACAAACAAATCATTATTTCCTCCGACCGGCCGCCGGCCTCTTTGCCGACGCTTCACGAACGGCTGCGTTCGCGTTTTGAGGGCGGAATGGCCGCGGACATCACTTACCCGGACTTTGAAACGCGAATGGCTATTATTAAAACCAAGTTGGCGGAAATAAAAGGCGATTTGCCGGATAATATCTGCCAAATTATCGCTTCCCGGGTGCAAAGAAACATTAGAGAAATTGAGGGAATTTTGAATAAAATCTTGTTTTATGGAGAAACAAAACGCATCGGGTTGGATTCTAAAACAGTTGAAGAAATAATCGACAACACCATCAAGCGGGTGGATAAAAAGGTGACTCCCAATCAAATAATTGGGGCGGTGGCTAATTTTTTTGAAGTTTTGCCCGAAGATATCTCTAACCACTCTCGCCGGAAAAAAGTGATTGAACCGAGGCAAATTTCTATTTTCCTGCTTCGGGAAATATTGGGGATGTCTTATCCGGATATTGGGGAAAAAATAGGGAAAAGAGACCACACCACCGCCATTCACTCTTATGAGAAAATTTTAAGGGAAACCAACAAAAATCAACCGTTAAACCAAAAAATCGCGCTAATAAAAGAATTAATTTACGAAAATCAATAAACTTATTAACCCCCGCTTATTCACAAGCAGTCTGGGTTTAAAAATTAAAAACAGTTAATTTAGTAATGGACATTTTAAGTTTATCCACAAATTAACATCCCCCAACTAAAACTACTAATTATTTATTTATATAGTTATTATATAATTGTTATTATGAAATTTATTGTTCTTAATAAAAATCTTAAAGATGGGTTGCGGGCAATAGAGCGGATTGCCGAAGAAAATTCTAATCTGCCGATTTTAAAGAATTTTTTAATTGAATCGTTTGAAAATAAAATTAAACTGGCGGCGACCAATCTTGAACTGGGAATAATTAGTTTTATTTCTGGGAAAATTATTGAAAACGGCGGATTAACAATACCGCTGAATTTATTTAATTCAATAATTAATAATCTTCAAGTTGAAAGAATTAATTTGGAGTTAACTAAAAATAATAAATTATCAATAAAAACCGACAACTATCAGGCGGAAATTCAAGGAATTAAAAAAGAAGAATTCCCAATTATTCCAAAAATAAAAAACGACGAATTTTATTTAAAAATTCAAAATTCGGAACTAAAAAACATTTTATCGTTAATTGTCGGCGCCGCGGCCCAAGAAAACAGGCCAGAACTCAACGGTATTTTATTGGACTACCAAACAACTTTATTAAAATTAGCCGCCACCGACACCTTCCGGCTTTCGGAAAAAACTATTTTCAACACCCAGTTTGAATCAAATATAGATAAAAATTTTAAAATAATCATCCCCCTAAAAACAATCCAAGAAGTTATTCGGGGATTACAATTTAATGAAGAAGGAAAAACCGCTATTTTTTTTGACGCCAATCAAATTCTTTTCAAAACCGAAAACACGGAAATAATTTCTCGGCTGATTAACGGCGAGTATCCTGATTATCAGCAGATTATTCCCAAAAATTTTGAAACGGAAATATCCCTAAACAAAGATGAATTAATCGGCGCCCTTAAACTAGCCGGTGTTTTTACAGACCAACTCAACGAAATAAAATTTATTATCAAAGAAGGCGCTAAAAACATAGAAGTATTTTCTTTTAATCAATCTCTGGGAGAAAACCGGTATTTGATTCCGGCAAAAATAAAAGGAGCGGCGGCGGAAGTTGCGTTTAATTGGCGATTTTTATTGGATGGAATAAAAAACCTGGCTTCGGAAAATGTTTTTATCGGGCTGAACGGTTCGGCTAAGCCGGCGCTTATTAATTCGCTAAAAGACTCTTCTTGGTTTTACGTTTTAATGCCGATTAAGGGCTAATCGGATTTTGCCGGGTCCATATTTGAACTGGCGCTTCCCAATTTTTGAATTGGGCGTCGTTTTCGGGATTTTGGGGAGACTGGCCCAAAGGATCGTTTTTGTCCGCGTAATAAAGAATGTTGTGAATCCCCCCGTCAAGGTTTACATAATTGCCGCTTAACATCGGTTTTTCGATTATGTCTTGAGTCGGCGGTTTGTTAAAGGTCTCGGGGGCGTAATTTTTCAAAATTTTATTCATAAAAGTGTTCCAGATCGGCAAAGCGGCTAAAATACTGCCGGCGTTTTTTTGCATTGGTTCTTGGTGGTTGTTGCCGGCCCAGACGCCGACGGCTAAAAACGGAGTGTAGCCGATGGTCCAGGCGTCGCGATAATCGTTGGTGGTGCCGGTTTTAAGAGCCACTTGATAATCGTCAAAGACCGTCAGATTAAAACTGTTTTGGTAAAGCGGCCGTCGGGCGTTTTCGTCGGACAGAACATCGTTAAGCAGCTGGACATAATGAGGTTCGACGGCTTGAGTGGCTTGATCAGCCGTTGATTCAATCACATTTCCGGAAGAGTCTTCTATCTTGAGAATTATTTTTTGATTATGTTTAACTCCTTCGGCGGCAAAAGCCGCGTAAGCATTAACCATATCGATTAATTTTACTTCTCCGCCGCCTAAAACCAAGGAAAGCCCGTAACGGGACGGGTCAATAAGGGTGGTGATTCCCAAATCTTTGGCGGTTGAAATAGTATTTTCCAGCCCGGCCAAATAAAGGATTTTAACCGCCGGAATGTTAATCGACTGCGCCAAGGCGTTTCTAAGGGTTATCGGCCCCTTGAATTTTTGGTCAAAATTTTCAGGATGATAGCAGTCTTTTGAGTCGTTTAAAAAATTAACAATTTCCGGACAATCGGGATTATTCGGGACAAATTCCGTCGCTAAGTCAAAAACAATAGTTTCCGGCGAATAGCCTTTTTTAAAGACCGTTAAATAAGCAAAGGGCTTGAAAGCCGAGCCGGGCTGGCGCAGTCCTTGGGCCGCTACATTAAAATTGCCTTCGTTTTTTGAGTCGAAATAATCTTTTGAGCCGATTAAGGCCAGAATTTCGCCGGTTTTCGGATTTTGAGCGACTAAGGCCGCGTTTTTTCCCTGATACAATTTTTCATTGCGTTCCGCGCCTTCTTTGACAACATTCTCGGCGATTTGCTGCATATTCCAATCAAGGGCGGTGGTAATTTTTAAGCCGTTATTTTTTAGAAAATCTTCGCCATATTTGTCTATCAAATAATCGCGGACCATCATTACGAAGTGAGGAGCCTTGATGGTTCCCAAATTTTGTTCGGCGAACTTGAGGGTAAAATTTTTAGCCCGTTCCAATTCTTCTTTGTCGATAAAACCAAGATTGAACATTTGTTCCAAAACATAATTTTTCCGCTGTTCTAATTCCTGGACATGGGCTCCCCAGGGCGAATAATAAGTCGGCGCTTTGGGAAGGCTGGCCAAAAGCGCGGCTTCAGCCAAAGACAAATCTTTGGCCGATTTATTAAAATAAACCTGAGAAGCCGCCTCGATGCCGTAAGCGTTCGAGCCGTAAGGGATTTGGTTAAGGTAAAGTTCCAGAATTTCATCTTTGGAATATCTTTTTTCTATCCAAGAAGACAAAATCAACTCTTTGATTTTTCTTTCAAAAGTGCGCGCCGGACCAAGAAAAGCGTTTTTAGCCAATTGTTGGGTGATGGTTGAACCCCCCTGGACTACTCGGCCTTTCATTATGTTGACTAAAAAAGCGCGAGTTATCGCCCGCCAGTCAAAAGCCGAATGGCCGTAGAAATTCTGGTCTTCTATGGCAATCGTCGATTTTTTTGCGTAATCGGGAATCTGGTCAAAAGGAATAATTGTTCTTTTTTCTTGGCCGTAGATTTCATAAAGTAAAACTTGGCCCGTGCGGTCGTAAATTTTGCTTGATTGGGCGATTTGGTGGCTTGAAATAAATTGTTTTGGATCGGGCAGTTCTCTGGCAATTTGCGACAATTTTGCCAATAAAAAAAGCGTTGCTAAAAAAAATATTAAAAGCAAAATGCCAAATATTTTTAACCACCGTCGTTTATTTTGAACCATAGCCGTTAAGATAAAAAATTATAACGCAAAATTTGCGATAATAAAAATAGCCCCCGCTTAGCGGAGGCTATTTTTATTATTTCTCCAACTCTTCTTCGTCAAGAGACAACTCGTCCGTTTCTTTTTCCTCTTCTTCCGGCGAATTGCAATCGGGACAGGAACCGCTTTTCATGTCCGCTCCGCATTCTTCGCAAACTTCTTTCTTTCCTCCCGCATCTGAATCTTCGTCATTAAGCTTGACGGTTTTTAATTCGGAAACAGTCATTTTCTTAAATTAAATTAACGACCTTTGTACGTAAATGATTCGCGGCGCAAATGGCGGTGGCCAAAGCGTCCGTGACATCATCGGGTTTGTCAATTTTATCGATTTTCAAAATTTTGGAAACCATTTTACCGACGGATTTTTTGTCGGCCAGGCCGTAGCCCGTTGCCGCCACCTTTATTTCCGACGGCGAAAATTCCAATACGGGTATTTTGCTTTGGAGAGAAATCAATGTCAAGACCCCCCGGGTTTGGGCCACCTCCAAGGCGGTTTTCATATTTTTCATAAAAAAAAGCTTTTCTATGGAGATTAAGTCGGGCCTTCGGATTTTAAGCAGCCGGGAAAAAGATTCGGCGGCTTCAATCAGCCGTTGTCCTTTGTCTTGGCTTTTTATTTTCAAAAGACCGCATTTAATCAGCTTTAAGTTGCCTTTGTTTTTTTCTATTAAACCGAAACCGATGCGGGTTGAGCCGGGGTCAATGCCAAGAATCAGCATTTTTATAGCTTATAAAAAAACCCCGCGATTCGCAACAGCGCGAATAGCGGGGCAAAGAGAAAGCGGTTTTATGGATTTTAGTAGCCACTCTCGTAAATGTGGAAAATTTGGGCTTCGCCTTCGGGATGGACATAGACGGTGAATTCTTGATTTACCGTCCAGATGCCGTGAACAGCAGTCGGCTTTTCTATAGCCACCCTTACCAGGTGCTCGCCGACGCCCAAATGAAGGTCAGATGTCGCGCCGTACGGTTCAAGGATAATTGGCTGCTTGCCTTTATCAATCCAGATTCTTACCTTTCGGTAAGAATCGTTTTTGAAGATTACCAGCGACGGGTCGTCAAACGACGAATCGTAAACGGTCTGGTAATCTGCTAAAGGCGGCGGGCCCGGCAACGGCATTGTTCCTGGCGACAGGGCCGGCGGTTTTGCCCGGTAATCGTATTTGTACACGATTACCTGCGGCGCTTGCCCGCCGTAATTTCCCCATTCGTCGAAACCGAGAACCGGAATTTTCCAAACAGTGATTCCGGCGCCGGTTTCCGCGTGGACTGGTTCTTTGGCGGTTTGCCGTAAACCGGCGCAACCGGACATCATCAGGAGCGTCATCAGCAACAATAAACCCGTTAGGAACAACATTAACTTTGCAGGGGCATCGAATTCGATCTTCATTCTTTTCACCTCCTTCTCAGCCATTCTACCGCGTCTTCCATTATGCCCGTGCCACGGATGTCAATCAGCGGCGACTGGTAATGGTTTTGAGGAATATCTCCGGTGTAAATGCGGAGAATCCAGCCCCAGTGGCGTTTAGTGTATTCGTAGTCGTAGTAATCGGTCGGATTCCTGTTGACGGAAATCCAATTTGACGGTCTTGGGAGTTCTGCCAAATTTCTTACTTGAGGGTAGAATTGAGAGGGGTAGTAAAAAGGGAGAATTTCTATTCGATATTCTCCGTACTCCAGTTTGTGTTTATATCCCCTCACTTTGGTTCTTCCGTTGTAAACCAAAGAAGGATTTGCGCCCTTTTCGTTCCAACTCTCAATCAATCGGTCGGCTTGGTCGTAAAAATCGATTTTCGCCGCCGCGCTGCCCTCGATGATGATTATTCCCAGTCGAGGGTCGGCGTTAAATGCCGGCATCATTTCGCCTTCGTCGCGCGGCTGAGTAGCGGCGCAGCTACTCATAAACAACAGGAGACCCCCCAAAATCAGAACCTCTAAAAGTATCCTTTTCATTTTTATCGCCTCCTTTTTAGATTTATCGGTAATTTATGTCAAAGAATCTAATTAAATTATATTAAATTCTCACAATTTTGTCAATCCCGGGGTTGTTTTTCTCGGCGATTTTGCTATGATGCTGGCTATGTCAATAACTTATCAGCCGAAAAAGCGAAAAAGGAGAAGAACACACGGATTTCTGAAACGGAGCCGGACAACGGCCGGCCGAAAGGTTTTGGCAAAAAGAAGAAGAAAGGGGAGGAAAAGAATTACGGTTTAATTTGTGTTAGCCAAAAAATTTCGTTTGCCAATTCAGAATTGGTTTAAAGAAAAGAAGGGGGCGATTGTTCGCAAAAGCGATTTTTTTGCCGTAAAGACAAGGGAAAGCAATTTGCCTTTCAGCCGCTACGGCGTTGTTGTCAGCCGGAAAGTTTCCGGATTTGCGGTTCGGCGCAACAAAATCAAAAGAATAATTTTTAATTTTATCCGGCTGGAAAAACTTCAAGAGACTTCAGGCAGAGACGTTTTAATAATTGTTTCGCCTTTGGCCTCTAAATTAACAAAACAAAAAATCGAAACCGAACTGAAATCGTTGCTAACCGCTAATCGCTAAAATATATGGCCGTTTTTTTCAAAACAATTTTATATCAGCCGATTTTCAACGCCCTGGTGTTTTTATATAATTATTTGCCCGGCCAGGATTTAGGCCTGGCCATTATTGCTTTAACGTTTTTGATACGGTTGGTTTTGCTTCCTTTGTTTTATAAAAGCGCCAAAGACCAGACAATAATGCAGAAACTGGCGCCGAAAATAAAAGCCATCCAGGAAAGCCATAAAGACGATAAACAAAAACAAACTTTGGCTTTGCTCGAGCTTTATCGTGAGCACAAAGTCAATCCGTTTTCTCAATTTCTGCTGCTTTTTATTCAATTGCCGATTTTAATCGCCTTATACCGCGTTTTTTGGCAGGGGATAACCGAGCAAACATTGGCTAACCTGTATTCTTTTGTTTCCAAGCCGGAAATTTTGAGCCATCAGTTTTTGAGGTTGATTGATTTAGGCAGCCGCAGTTGGATAATCGTCGGTTTGGCGGTTGTCGCCCAATATTTTCAGGGCCGACTTTCTTTGGCAAAAACCGATAAATTAGCCAAAGATTTAACGGCTATGGAAAGAATGAGCCGGCAGATGGTTTTTGTCGGTCCGCTTATGACAATTTTATTTTTGAGTTATTTGCCGGCCGCGGTCGGCTTATACTGGTTGACAACCTCGGTTTTTTCAATTATTCAACAGATTATCATTAATAAAAAATTGACAGTCAGCGATGACGCTTTGATTGCCATAGATAAAAAATTGCACCACCAACAATAAATTTATGGATAAAATTCAAGAAATTTTAAAAGAAATGATTGAATCGATGGGATTTGAGGATTTTTCCATTAATTATGACGCCGAAAAAAGGCGGTTGGCGGCGTTTGTCAACGACGACATTGTCTCGGAAACAATCTTGCCGACCCTTGTCAACAACCTGGATTATTTAATGAAGCTCGTTGTTCAAAAAAATAATTTGGAGCCGGTTTTTATCGACATCAATAATTATCGCAAAAAGCGGGAGGGTTTGATTTTGGAAATCGCCAAAGCCACGGCTCGGAAAGCAACGGCCGAAAAACGAGAAATAGAGCTTCCGGCAATGAACGCTTACGAACGCCGCTTGGCGCATATGGAGCTGTCTTCCCATCCCGACGTTAAGACCGAAAGCATCGGCGAAGGCAAAGAAAGGCGCATAATCATCAAGCCGATACTTTAAAGCCGCTTTATCATGCTTTGAAAGCCCAGCGTTTCGAAATAAGCGGTTAATTTTTCTTTGGGCAGGCCTTGGTATTTTAAATCCTCCAAATTGATTTCAAGCGGAGCGTCGCGCCGGATTTCTCCTAAATGTTTTGAGAGCAGGGCTTGTTCTTTTAATTCGGAAATTTTTTGATAAGATTTTTCTTTTTGCCCTTGTTCCAAAAAATTTTCCAGCGAACCGTATTTTTGAATGAGCGGCGTCGCGGTTTTCGGGCCGATGCCCGGCACTCCCAAAATGTTGTCCGAGGCGTCGCCGACCAAACCCTTGTAATCGGGGATTTGTTTCGGCGCCAAACCGTAGCGTTCTTTAACGCCCTCTTCGTTGTAAATTGCGGTTTCACTGACGCCTTTTTTGATGGTTTCCACCACCACTTTGTCGTTTTCCACCAATTGGAGAGCGTCCAAGTCGCCGGTTAAAATAATAATTTTAATTTCCGGCAGATTTTTGAATTTTTCCGCCGCGGCGCCGATTAAATCATCGGCTTCAAAACCGGGAGTTTCAAATGTTTTGATATTAAAGTTTTCCAGCAATTTGCGGGCTTCGATAATTTGGGAAACCAATTCATCCGGCGCTTTGGGCCGGTGAATTTTATATTCCTTAAAAATTTCTTTTCTGAAGGTTGGTTCCGGCCGGTCGAAAAAGCCGGTGACATAATCCGGCACGCGGCTGTTAATTCCTTCAGCGCCCGTTTTTTTATCTGGATGCAGAATTCTAATCAGAATGCTGGCCAAGCCGTAAAGCGCGCCGCTGGGCCGACCGTCTTTGGTGGTAAAAGGCGGCAAAGCGTGAAAGCATCGGTGGACTAAGGCATTGGCGTCGATGAGTAAAAGAGTTTTCATTGATATTATTATACCATGTCTTACAATTAGCACGTGTGGATGATTTACGCTTTTCTTTCGGCTTTAAGCGCCGCGCTAGTGGCGATTTTTGCCAAACTGGGTCTTGATCGAGTTGAGCCGATTTTGGCGACCACTGTCCGTTCGCTTATCATGAGCGGATTTTTAGTTATCGTCAGTTTGCTTTTAAAAAAATTCCAAGGATTCTCCTTAAATTCATTCAGTTCTCGCGACTGGCTTTTGATTTTTTTAGCCGGAATCTCAGGCGCCCTTTCCTGGCTTTTTTATTTTTTTGCCTTAAAATTAGGCTTGGCTTCAAAGGTGGCGGCTGTTGACCGCTTAAGCATAATTTTCGTGATTGGCTTAGCCGCCTTGTTTTTAGGAGAAGCAATTGGCTGGAAAATAGCCGTTGGAGCGTTTTTGATGGCTCTGGGCGCGGTTTTAATCACTTTATAAATTTATTATTATTAAAATAATGGACCAAAACGATAAAAACAACAATTATCTTTTGCCGATTAGCATCATTGTCGCGGCGCTTTTGATCGCCGGCGCTTGGATTTATACGGCCGGCCTGAAAAATGTCGGCAACGGGAAAACACCCGAGAAGCCGGCTGAAACTTCTCTTAATATCGAAAATGTCGCAGCTGTTAATTCAAACGACCATATTCGCGGCAATCTTGAGGCTGAAGTGAAAATCGTGGAATTTTCCGATTTGGAATGCCCGTTTTGCAAATCTTTCCATTCAACGATGAAACAAGTAATGGAAGGATACGGCGATAAAGTGGCTTGGATATATCGCCATTATCCAATAGACCAACTTCATCCGAAAGCCAGAACTTCGGCTGTCGCTTCCGAGTGCGCGGCGGAATTGGGCGGCAACGAAAAATTCTGGGCTTATGTTGACCGTTATTTTGAGATTACGCCTTCCAATAATCAAATTGACCTCGCTGAACTTCCGCAAATCGCCCAGGACATTGGTTTAAACCGCGTTCAATTTGAGAATTGTCTTAACAGTGGCCGACATCAACAGTTAATTGAAGAGCAGATTCAAGACGCTCTTAATTCCGGCGCCCGCGGCACGCCTTACAGCATTGTTATTTCCAAAGACGGTAAAAAATATCCGATTTCCGGCGCTTATTCTTTTAATGACGTGAATCTTATTATCAACGAGGCGCTGAAATGAAACTCGGTGGCCTTGAAAAAACCGACCGCAAACTTCACCGCTTTGTTGCGGCGGAAATTAAAAGGCAAAACGAAACAATTGATTTAATCGCTTCGGAAAATTTTGTCAGCCCGGAGATTCTGGAAGTCTTGGGCTCGCCTTTAACGAATAAATATTCCGAGGGCTATCCCGGGAAAAGATATTATCCGGGGAATTTTTATTGCGATGAAATTGAAAAATTAGCTCAAGAGCGGGCGTTGAAGGTTTTTGGATTATCTCCCAAGAAATGGGGCGTCAATGTCCAGCCATATTCCGGTTCGCCGGCAAATTTGGCGATTTATCTGGCTTTAATGAATCCCGGCGATATTTTAATGGGGATGAAGTTGGCCAGCGGCGGCCATTTAACCCACGGTCACAAAGCCAGTTTTTCCGGAAAATTATTTAAAGCGGTTCAGTATAGCGTTGATGAAAAGACCGGATTGATAAATTATAAGGAAGTTAAAAAGCTGGCAAAAAAACATAGGCCAAAAATAATTGTTTCCGGTTATTCCGCTTATCCGCGAAAAATTGATTTTAAGCGGTTTGGCGCGATTGCCAAAAAAGTCGGCGCTTGCCATTTGGCGGATATTTCCCATGTCGCCGGATTAGTTGTTGCCGGACTTCATCCGTCTCCTTTCCTTTATGCCGATATTGTCATGACTACCACTCATAAAACTTTGCGGGGTCCGAGAGCGGCGGTTATTTTTTCAAAGTCAAATGTTAAATGTCAGATGTCGAATGTTTCAATCAGCGAAGCGATTGACAAAGCGGTTTTTCCGGGCATGCAGGGCGGACCGCATAATAATGTCATTGCCGCGATTGCTTTGGCTTTCAATGAAGCGTTAAAGCCGGCTTTCAAAAAATATCAAAAACAAATTATAAAAAACGCCAAGGAGTTGGCGAGCGTTTTAAAAAATTACGGCTTTGATTTGGTAACTGGCGGTACGGACAATCATTTAGTTTTAATTAATCTTAAAAATATCGGGCTGAACGGCTTGGATGCGGAAAAGATATTGGAATCAGCCGGCATTATCGTCAACCGCAATTCAATTAGCGGCGATGTTTTGCCTTTCAAGCCGTCGGGAATTCGTTTGGGAACAGCGGCAATCGCCAGCCGCGGATTTAAAGAGAAAGAAATAAGGCAAATCGCCCGATGGATTTACCGGCTGTTGATTGAAAAAGAGAAACCAGTCATAATAAGAAAAGAAGTCATTAAGTTGACAAAATATAAAAAGTATGCTATATATTGAATAATTGTTTCAGCTCTTTAACTTTGTAATAAGCGCGACGACGCGACAAGGAGGACGCGTGAAAGTAATCAGCATAATCTTCTTTTTCTTGTTTCTGGTCTTTTGGGCGTTTACAAAGATAATTTTTCCGATGAACTGGGAAATAGACGAAATGACCCGTTGTGGGAGAAAGATCTTGGAAAAATCAAAAAAGCAAAAAGGAGGATAAATGATAAGACGGGAAAGGAGAGTGTTTAACAAGAAGAGGATATTCCGGTCTTTTGTCGTTTTTGCTGCTGTCTTTGTGGTGGTGATGGTGATGGCATTTGCTATCGCCGTTCTTGCAAAGAACAGCTGGGGGAAGGAAGAAAGGAATGAGTGTCTGAAGTGGCAGAAAGAAGCAAGGGAAATACAGGGGTACTTTCTTGCCAATTGGCAGGCGGAGCAGTGCGCTCGCTGGGGCGTAAAAATAAACGCGCCGATAAAAGCTGATTTCTAAAGAAGGGGGTGATTAAAGTGAGCACTCAGATAGAGAAAGAGGTGGAGATAAAAACGAACGAAGGGTTCAATCTGGTTTTTCACAAAAAGACAGGCAACGAGATTGGTCTTCATCCCTTTTCCCGCCCCAAAGACAAACCCGATGCGATTCTCTCCGCCATGGTTGTTGAAGGGGCTCGTCGGAAGGCCGAAAAACTGTTTTTGTATTCAAGGGGGTGATTTGGAATAACGACAACGATAGAGTGGACTCCCCAGGGATTTGTTTGTTCGCATTGCGGTACGTCAAATCTCGATAAGCACGACAAATGCGGCAACTGCGATGAAAATCCGTATGAACCACTGTCAAAAGACGCTTTGTTGACGCGAGAAGAGTTATCGACTTTTCGGGCCGTAATTAGGAAAGATAAAGTTATTGTGAGGCTTTCTGATTAAATCAGAAAGCCTCTTTTTATTCTCCTTTAATTCATTATTTGCTGATTTAATATTTCTTCGACTATTTTCCCTTCATCCCAAGGAATTTTTTTGCCGCTTTCCACACACATCGAAGACTCGCTTCCTTTGCCGGTTAAAATCACAATATCATCTTTTTTTGCCAAAGAAAGCGCTTTTTCAATCGCTTCTCTGCGGTCAACAATTTCGTATAAATTAGAAATTGAAAATTGAAAATCGGAAATTCCAGACTTTATATCCGATAAAATCTGGTTTGGGTTTTCATCGTACGGGTCTTCGTTGGTTAAGATAATTTCGTCGCAATATTGAGCGGCGATTTTGCCCATTGCCGGCCTTTTCCACTTGTCTCGGCCACCGCCAGCCGCCCCAAACACGCAAATTAATCTGCGTTGATTGCCTTGTAAAGTTTTATAAACATTAAGTAAAGAATCCGGCGTATGCGCGTAATCAATGATTATTTGAAAATTTTGCCCTTCTTCAATAAACTCCATTCTTCCGGGAATACTTTTAATTTCAGAAAGTGTCTTTTTTGAGACCTCGTTTTCAACTCCGTATATTTCCGCTGTTTTTATGGCCGCCGCGGCATTGCTTAAATTAAAATTTCCCGCAATCTGAAGTTTCAATCCTTTAACATCTTCCAAAGAATAAGCGATTTTATTTTTTGCCGAAATATTCCAAAACTCTTCAAAATATTTATCATCTTTATTGATAATATGGCCATTTTTTACGTTTTTGAAAAATTTTAATTTTGCTTGCTTGTAATTTTCAAAAGAGCCGTGCGATTCAATGTGTTCCGGCGCCAAATTGGTGAAAACCGCGCTGTCAAAATTTATAAATTTATGGCGCGATTGAACGACGCCCTGAGAAGTAACTTCTATAATCGCAAATCGACAGCCGGCTTTTTGAGCTTTGGCTAAAAATTTTTGGATATGAAACCTCCCGGGCATCGTCATTTTCAATTTATTTATCCAGACCTCATCCGCTATTTTAAATTGAATTGATGAAAGAGCGGCAATTTTATATCCCGCGGCTTCAAAAATTTTGCTTAAAAAATAAACAGTTGTTGATTTTCCTTTGGTGCCCGTGACGCCGATAACAATCATTTTTCCGGAAGGAAAACCGTAAATAAAAGCGCCCAAAAAAACCAGAAGAAAATGATAAGGCGGCTGAAGGCGGCGGTATAAAAACTTCGGAATAATATATTTTTCTATAAATCTTAAAATTTTTTCCATAAATCATCGCGCCGCCAAACCGCCGGGCAAATAATCCAGGGGGTCAATGGTTACGCCGATTGGCACAAGGCCGCAGTTGCAGTTTGGCAGATTTTGAAGTCGAATGCTCGGCTCCCAATAAAGTCCGAGATGGAGATGTCCTCGGCCAATGGCGTAGCCGGTGTTGCCCGAATAGCCTATTAATTGTCCTTTTTTGACCAAATCGCCTTTTTTCAAAAGAGAATTATAAGAAAGATGGGCGTAAAGAGTGGCTAAGTTATTGTTATGTTTTATAAGAACGTATTTTCCATACTGATAGCGGCCGTTGTTGCCGATTGCCGTTATTTCGCCGTCGTCAGCGGAGAAAATCGCCGTGCCGATGGGCGTTCCGAAATCCATTCCATTGTGGGGTTTGCCTCGATAAAGCCGGGAAATTTCGCCGAATTTCTGAGTAATGCGCGGGTTAAGAACGGGCCAAGCCAAAATGCCCGGACGCTTAAGCGGCAGAAGCGCGGGGTCGAAAGAGCGCCGCAATTCATCTTCCGTAAACTCAATTTCATCGCTGATGGCGCTTTGTTTTTTCTCCAAGTCGCTTAATGTTTGCTGATAAACTTTTTCCTGATTTTTAGTGGTTGTTAAAAGTGATTGTTTGTCTTTTTTAATATCTTCGGTGATTATTTTTTTGTTTTTAAGATTAAAATTTTCTTCTTCCTTGTCCAGTTTTTTATTCGAGAGTTCGTTAATTTTTTCACCTAACCGGGTTTTCAACGTTCGCATTTCGGCGATTTTATTCGATAAGTTTCCGCTTAAATCGGTTAATCCTTGGACTTCAAAAACGCTCTCGGCCAGACTTTTATTTTTGAGAAAAATAACAAGCGGCGTTTCGCTGCTTTTTTGCTGAAGTTCTTTTAGAAGCTCGCTGACGCCTCTTTTTTGAATGTCGATTTTTTCTCCGATTTCGACAATATCATTTTGAGCGGAATCAATTTCCAACCCTGTTTTTTCAATCAAAATTTCGCTGGCGCGGACGCTTAGATTGATTTGGTTGATTTGGGTGTTGATTTTATCAACCTCTTTTTTCAGAGTCGCGCCTTTTTCTTTGGTTTCTTCGAGACTTTTTTGAGCTTCCTGGATTTGAGCGTTGATTTTCTGAAGTTCTTGAGTTTTTTGACCGATGGATTCCTTTAATTCTTGCGGAGTGGCGGCAGAAACCGCTAAAACAGAAAACAGAAAACAGAAAACAGAAAACAGAAATATTTTATAAAATATCTTCATTAATTATCAAGATAAATTTTTTAATGCCATCCTTAAGCGTTCGTCTATTTTACTGATTTTTGAAGGGATATCTTTCAGCGCGTCTTTAATTTCGCTTTGCTTATAACCGAGATTTTTAAGGGTTTTTTCTATATCGGCGTCAATATCCATCAAATCAATGATATTTTCATCGACTTGATTTTTGATTTTATCGCGCAATTCCAGAATAATCCGATGGGCGGTTTTTTTGCCGACGCCGGAAATTTTTGTCAAAATGTCGATGCGGTTTTTGTCGATAGCCGCCAGTAAACCGTCAATTCGGCCGGCGCTCAAAATTTTCAGGGCGATTTTCGGTCCGACACTGGGAATAGAATTCAATAATTCAAAAATTTCTAATTCTTTTTCGCTCAGGAAGCCGTATAATTCAAGGCCGTCTTGGCGGAGATGCGGATAGCAGAACAGCTTGATTTTCGAGCCGATTTTCGGCAGGCGATGGAAGGTTTTCGACGAAACAAAAATTTTAAAACCAAGGCCGCCAGCCTCCACGACAAGAAACGGGGGTTTTTTGAAGATGAATTTGCCGAAAATAGAATAAAGCATGATATAAAGTTTATCCTAAAAACCATTGACACTCAACCTTCTTTCGTTTAGTTTAATCCTATGCCTATCGTCAAATCAGCCAAAAAAGCCCTGCGCCAGAATATCCGGCGCCGCAAACAAAACGTTAAAAGAAAAAACGAATTAAAGTCGGTTATTAAAAATTACAAGAAATTGGTCGTTGATGGGAAAAAAGAAGAAGCAAAAACTTATTTATCGCAAGTTTATAAGAAGCTGGATAAATCGGCAAAAGCGGATTTAATCAAAAAAAACAAAGCCGCGAGATTGAAATCTCGACTAAGCAGATTGATAAAATAAAAAATCCCGCTTAGGCGGGATTTTTTATTTGCTTAAAGCTTTTATTGAAAGTCCAATCTTGCCGTTTTCAACTTTAATGACTTTTACTTTGACAATATCGCCGATTTTAATCACGTCCTCCACTTTTTTAACAAAACCCTCTTTAAGTTCGGAAACATGAACCATTCCGTCTTTTCCGCCCCCCAAATCCACAATGGCGCCGAATTCCAAAATTTTTATCACCGATCCTTCCAAGATTTCTCCTATTTGGAATTGGCGGGTCAGGGATTTGATGTAGCGAATGGCCGAGATAACCTTTTCTTCAGCCATGCCGGCCACGAAAACCCGGCCGCTTTCTTCGATGTCAATGGTTTCCACACCTGTGTCTTTGATGATGGCATTGATGACTTTGCCGCCCGGGCCGATGACTTCGCCGATTTGTTCGGGCTTGATTTCCAAAGTCATGATAACCGGCGCAAAGGAAGAAATTTGGGCGCGGGGCTTGTCAATGGTTTTTTTCATAAATTCCAAAATCTCCAGACGGGCTTTTTTAGATTGCATTAAAACTTCCTCGAGTATTTTGGGAGTAACGCCTTCAATTTTAACATCCATTTGAATCGCCGTAATGCCATCGCTGGTGCCGGCGATTTTACAGTCCATATCGCCGTAGTGGTCCTCTGGTCCTTGGATGTCGGTGAGAATTTTATATCGGCCGTCCGGCACGCTCATTAATCCCATTGCAATGCCGGCAGCGGCTTTCTTAATTGGCACGCCGGCGTCCATCAAAGACATTGAAGCGGCTGAAACGCTTGCCATTGAAGAAGAGCCGTTGGAGGATAAGATTTCCGATACTACCCGGATGGTGTAGGGAAATTCTTCCGAAGAGGGAATCAGCGGCCGAACGGCTTTATCCGCAAGATTGCCGTGGCCGATTTCCCGCCGGCCCACGCCTCCCATCCGGCCGACTTCGCCGACCGAATAAGGCGGAAAATTATAATGGAGCATAAAGCGGCGCTTGCCGGAAATTTCCATTGTTTCAATCAATTGTTCGGCGCCGGGAGCCGCCAAAGTGGTGACAGCCAGAGCCTGAGTGTTGCCGCGCGCGAATAAAGCCGAACCGTGCAGGCGCTTGAATAATCCGATTTCGGCAAAAAGTTCGCGAACCTCGTCCAGTTTTCTGGCGTCGGGCCTTTTTTCGGATTCAATGATATTTTTATGGACGAGTTTATCAACTTTTTCTTCGAATAATTGGTCTGCCGACTCGAGTCCTTGAACCGATTCTTGGAGCAGATACTGTTTCAAATTTTCCTTAAGTTCGGCAATTTGATTTTGACGCTCGGTTTTGTCTTTGACATAAAGCGCTTGCTCCAATTTGTCGTTTAAAAAATCAACGACTTTTTCACGAAGCTCGGCCGGCGGCTCGATTAAAGCCACTTCGGCTTTTTTTTGGCCGATTTTTTGGACAATTTCTTTTTGAAATTCAATAAGTTTTTTTATTTCTTCGTGCGCCAAAACGAAACTTTCAACCGCTTCTTTCTCTTCGGCTTCATTGCCGCTAAGTTCAATCATATTGATTTTATTTTCCGTGCCGGCGATAAAGGCGTCAAAAACAATGTTTTTATTTTCCGTAAAAAGGCGATTAGTCGGGTTAATAACTGTTTCGCCGTCTTTGATTCTTGCCGTTCTTACGCCGGCAATCGGACCGTTCCAGGGAATATCGGAAATTAAAAGAGCGGCTGAAGCCGAAAGCAAAGAAATGAAATCCGGGTCGTTTTCTTCGTCGTAAGAAAGGACAGTAACGACAATCTGGATATCGCGGCGCATTCTGGAATCAAAAAGCGGCCGGATGCTCCGGTCAATCAGCCGGCCGGAAAGAACCGCGGCTTCCGAAGGCCGACCCTCTCTTCTGATAAATCGCGAACCTATGATTTTGCCGGCCGCGTAAAATTTTTCTTCGTAATCGACGACGAGCGGAAGATAATCGATGTCTTTGTCTTTGTTTCCCATTACGGCCGTGACTAAGACTGAAGTATCGCCGTATTGTCCCAAGACAGCGGCATTGGCTTGCTCGGCCAGTCGAGAAACGGTTAAGGTCAACGGCTGACCCGCAAAATCAATAGAAAATTGTTGTTTATTAAAATTCATCGTTTCAAAATAATTTTGGGCATTGAATCCAGGTCAATGAAAAGATCAGTCGCTTCTTTGAGTTTGGAAGAGGTGCTCCGGCCAAAAGCCGCCACTTCCACTTGCCGGCCGAGACCCCATTTTAAGTATTCAACCAGCGGAACGAAATCGCCGTCGCCGGTCGCCAGAATAATGACATCAAGAAAGCTTGCCATCCGGATAGCGTCAACCGCCATTCCCACATCCCAGTCGGCTTTTTTGACCCCGCCGGCAAAAATTTGCAGGTCTTTGACGCGAAGTTCAATGCCGGTCTTTTCCAGAACTTCAAAAAAAGCCGCTTCGCCTTCGGCTGATTCGCTTTTCACCACATAACCAATGGCTCTTATCAGTTGCCGGTTGTCAACAAGAGAGCGGATAAGTTCTTTGTAATTGACCCGGCCGTGATAAAGGTGTTTGGCGCAGTGATAAAGATTTTGGATATCGATAAAAATGCCGACGCGCTGATTTTTGTGAGACAAATTCATTACTTTTTAAGCCCCAGTTTTCTGACCAAAGTCGTATAACTTTTCTGGCTGTTTTTTGACAGATAATCAAGAAGCTTTCTCCTTTTACTGACCATCTTTAATAATCCCCGGCGGGAATGATTGTCTTTGGGATTGGTTTTAAGATGAGCGGTGAGTTCGTTAATTTGTTTGGTGAGCATCGCAATCTGAACTTCAACCGAACCGGTGTCGGTTTCATGGAGTTTGTATTCTTTAAATATGTTTTGTTTTTGTCGGACGGTTAAAGCCATAATTGTTTCAATTTAATTGATTTTGAAATAAAACACAAGTCTTGGGCAGGTTGTCTGTCATTCTTTATTTTGCGACATTTTGTGATATATTTATTTTATGGATATCAAAATTTTACTTAAAAATTATCTTGATTATTTGGAAATAGAAAAGAACCGTTCTCCGAAAACCGCGGAAAATTATAAGCGTTATCTGGAGGCGTTTTTGAATTTTGGGGGGATTAAAACCGAGAAAGGCATTACTTTGGACAAGGTGCGCGATTTTCGTCTCTATTTAGCGCGCAGAAAAACTCCGAGAGGCGAAAATTATAAAAAAACCACCCAAAGCTATTATGTCATCGCTTTGCGGAATTTTTTGAAATTCTTAACAAAGAACGATTACGAAGTTTTGTCACCCGACAAAATTGAACTGCCGAGAACTCCAAGCCGACAAATTAAAATCATTGAATATCAAGATTTGGAGAGATTACTTGAAGCGCCCAAAGGCAGTGATTTGCGGAGCCTTCGCGATAAAGCCATTCTGGAAATTTTATTTTCCACCGGCTTGCGGATTTCCGAGCTTTGTTCGTTGAATCGCTATATTGATTTAGCGAGAGGAGAATTGACGGTTCGCGGCAAAGGCGACAAATTGCGGGCGGTTTTTTTGTCCGAACGGGCAAAAAAAGCGATTGACATTTATCTTAAAAAAAGAAACGACGCTGAAGAAGCTTTATTTGTCAGTTTGACCAAGTCAAAAAATCCAAAAATCATCGGCCGTATTATTCCGCGAACGATTCAAAGAATAATTGATTTTTACGGCCGCAAGGCCGGCGTTGCGGAAAAAGTGCATCCTCATATGATTCGCCATTCTTACGCCACCGACCTTTTGATTAACGGCGCGGATTTGCGTTCGGTTCAGGAGCTTCTCGGCCACGCCAATGTTTCCACCACGCAAATTTACACCCATTTGACTAATAAAGAACTGCGGGAAACCCATCGGGCGTTTCACGGCCGGCGGAGAAGGTAATTTTTTTGCTTGGACGCGGGGTTGACACAATGCTCGGCGTCCGTAATCTTAAGATTAAGAATGACTGAACAGCAAAATTCGGAAAATAAAAATCCGATTTCATCGCCGCCTTCTTTGGACGTTGAAATCAGGACCATGGAAACGGATATCGAATCGGTTAAAGCCAGCGGCGGCGACCTGACGAATCCGCAGTTCATCCGCTTGGGAGAATCGCCGATGGAGCCGATTAAATCGCCGGAAGAGCCGAAAACGAATTTGGATATTCCCGGTTACACCGGTCCGGAAAAAGCGATTTTCAGTCCGGCGCCGACAGTAGATTCCAAAGATAGCCAATCGCCGGCTATAAAAATAATTTTGATGATTATCGCGATTTTCATCGCCGCGGCCGCCATCGGATTTCTAAGTTATTATCTGGCGTCTAGAATTTTTTAATCATGCTTAAAAAAAATATTGAACAATTTAATAAAAAGCTTGAAAAAGAAAAGATGGAAATTAGGGAAGAATTGGAAAAGCACAAAAAAATGCCCCGGTTCGGTTCCGAAACCACCGATCCCGACCAGGAAACCGACGAATCCGAAGAATACGGCAATCAACTTTCCGTCGTTCAAACCTACAAAGAACGGCTGGCGGACATTGATTCGGCTTTGAAAAAAATCAAAAACGGCAAATACGGCGTTTGCGAAAAATGCAAAAAGGAAATCTCCTTAAAACTTCTTAAAATCGATCCGGAATCAAGAATGTGCCAGGAATGCAAAAAGAAGGCGTGAAAAATTTCTCCAAACTTTATTCCGCGGAACTTGAAGGCATTGACGCCAGATTAATTGAAGTGGAGACCGACATTAATGTCGGTCTCCACTCTTTTAATATCGTCGGTTTGGCGGATAAGGCTTTGAAAGAAGCCAAAGAAAGAGTCAGTTCCGCTTTGAAAAATTCCGGCGTTAAGCCGCCCACTAAAGAAAACAGGAGAATTACCGTTAATCTGGCGCCGGCCGACATTAAAAAAGCCGGCTCTCAATATGATCTGGCTATCGCGCTCGGCTATTTACTAGCGACCAAGCAGATAAAAGAATTTGACGCCGCTGACAAAATTTTTGTCGGCGAGCTTTCGCTGGACGGTTCTCTTCGGCCGATTAACGGCGGTTTGAACATCGCTCAGATGGCGAAAAAGAAGGGGTTTAAGTTTTTATTTTTGCCGAAGAAAAACGCTTTCGAGGCCGCGGTTATTTCCGGCATCAACATCGCGCCGGTTTCTCATCTAGAAGAACTTATCAATCATCTGGAAGAAAGAGAATTAATTAGTTTTCAAAAGCCGATCGATATCAGGAATTTATCGGGCAGAGAAGGAGTATCGGTTGATATTTCGGAGATCAAAGGCCAGGAGAACGCCAAGCGGGCATTGATGGTCGCGGCCGCCGGCGGCCACAATATTTTAATGTTTGGACCGCCGGGAGCCGGCAAGACAATGCTGGCTCAGGCCCTGGTTTCGATTTTAACTCCGCCGGAGCCGGAAGAAGCTATTGAAATCACCAGAATTTACAGCGCCGCCGGATTTTTGAAAGAAAAAAATTTCATCAATTTTCGGCCATTTCGGGCGCCTCATCACTCGGCTTCGCCTGTTTCCATCATCGGCGGCGGCGTCGAACCGCGGCCCGGAGAAATTTCTTTGGCCCATCGCGGCGTTTTGTTTCTGGACGAAATTCCGGAATTCCGCCGCGACTTGCTCGAAGCTTTGCGCCAGCCGTTGGAATCCGGCGCGGTTTGCATTTCGCGCGCCAAAGGAGTTATGAATTTTCCCGCGAGATTTCTTTTGGCGGCGGCAATGAATCCTTGTCCCTGCGGTTATTCCAGCGACCCGGGAAAAGAGTGTCGTTGTAGCGCCAATGAAGTTTTCCGCTACCAAAAGAAAATTTCCGGACCGTTAATCGACCGGATTGACATTCAAATCGAAGTGCCGCGGCTTAAAATTGAAGAGTTGAGAAAGCCGAAAAAAGACGATACCGGAGATGAAATCAGAAACAAAGTGGCGAAAGCCAGAAAAATTCAGGAAGAGCGTTTTGTTAAAACCAAACCGAGAATCCGTTTGAATTCGGAAATGAGCTCGAAACAAGTTGACGAATTCGTGAATTTTTCAAGCGAAGCGGAAAATTTCTTGAAAAATATTCTTGAGAAGTCTTTTATTTCCGGCCGCGGCTATTATCGGATTTTGAAAACCGCCAGAACTATTGCCGATTTGGAAGAAAAGGAAAAAGTCTCGGCTTCGCATTTAGCCGAAGCCTTTCAGTACCGGGTCAGGGAGAAAGAATAATTATTTCGCCAGCGGGTTTTCCGCTCCGATTACTTCGAAATGCAGATGGCAGCCGGTCGGGCCGTGAGTATTGCCGGTATTTCCCATATAGCCGATAAGTTCTCCTTTTTCGACATAACGGCCGATTAAAGAAACAATTCTTTCAAGATGGGCGTAGCGGGTTTCAGCGCCGTTGGGATGTTCTATCAAAACAAAAAGTCCGTAACCGTCGTTCCAGCCCGTTGAACCGTCTCCTAAATTTTTATCGGGAACGACTATGCCCTCGGCTGAGGCGTAAATCGGCGTGCCACAGCGATTAGCGATGTCAACGGCGTTATAATCGTGAAGAATCCTCCAGTTCCAGCCCGAAGCCGGCGGCGAAAAATAACCGGAAGAATCTTTCTTGTTTGGCTTATAATCGGTGATACTGGCTTTATTGAGAGCGTCGGAGTTTCCAATAGAAGAATAATCAACTGTTATTCTTTCGGCAAAAGGATTGTCGGCGCTGACAGAGTCGTTATAATTAGAGGCGCTTATCGGACCGCCAAAAATTTCTCCCCTCAACATGGTTTTAGATTCGGCATTCAATGATGAAAAATCAATTATGGCAAGATTGGCCGCCGCAACCGCGATGATTAAAAAAAATCGCCAGTAAACAGCGTTTTGTTTGAATGCGTATTGAATTTTGCCTAAAATAATACTAATGAATCCATTATATAAGAATCTCAATGAAAAACAAGTCGAAGCTGTGGATTATCAAAACGGCCCTCTTTTGATTGTCGCCGGCGCCGGCAGCGGCAAAACAAAGACTTTGACCAGCCGGTTGGCGGCGATTTTGAAATTGGGCGTTTCACCGGAAAATATCATTGCCATTACTTTTACCAATAAAGCGGCGGAGGAGATGCAGAACAGAATTATGGATAAAAAGCCGCCGTTCATCGGCACTTTTCATTCTTTGGGCGCCAGGATTTTGAAAAAAGAGGCGAACTTCGTTGATCGAAGCCGGAATTTTTCAATTTTTGACAGCGACGATTCTTTGCGGCTTATCAAAAATATCATCAAGAATTTTAATTTAACTGGAGAAGAGCGGCGGGATATTAATCATTTTAAATTGCGAAAAGAATTTTCCCGAATTAAAGGCGGATTGGCCGAAATCGAAGACGAAGACGAAATTATCGGGCGGTTTTTCGGCGAATACGAAAATGCCCTGGAAAAGAACAATGCCTTTGATTTCGACGATTTAATCGAAAAGCCGGTGAAAATTTTCCGGCAACATCCGGCAATTCTCGAAAAATACCAAAATCAGTTTCAGCATATTTTAGTCGATGAGTTTCAGGACACCAATGTCAGCCAGTACGCTTTTATCAAACTTTTGTCCCAAAAGCACAAAAATTTAAGCGTGGTCGGCGACGATCAGCAGTCGATATACCGGTTTCGCGGCTCGGATTTCCGGATTTTTTTGGATTTTGAAAAAGACTGGCCGAAAACGAAAGTTGTTTTGCTGGAGCAGAATTACCGCTCGAGCGGCAACATTATCAGAGCCGCTTCGGCTTTGATCAGCGGCAATAAATTTCAAAAACCGAAAAATCTTTGGACGGAAAATCCGGACGGCGAATTGCTCAAGGTAATTGAGCATAGAGACGAAGACGCGGAAGCGGAATGGATAGCGGAAAAAATTTCCGGATCCAAAAAGTCGAATCAATCCATTGCTGTTTTATATCGCACCAATGCCCAATCGCGGGCGCTGGAAACCGTCTTGATTGAACGGGGGATTCCTTACCGGATTTTCGGCGGCGTCAGATTTTATGAGCGTAAAGAAATCAAAGACATCGTGGCGGCGCTTCGCTGGGGGATAAACCCGAAAGACGCCGTGAGTTTGGAACGGCTGAAAACCAATCTTTTGAAAAAACCGTTTTTGGAAATTAAAAATGGAATACCCGAAAAAATCAAAAAATTGTCGCCGGCAGAACTCATCGCTTATGTTCTTGAAGCCACGGACTATCTTAATCAATTAAAGAAAAATTACGCGAATTACCAGGAGCGGACGGAGAACATCAATGAATTGATTTATTTTGCCGGCAATTTCGGCAATCTTCAGGAATTTTTAGAGGCAATTTCTCTTTTACAGGGAACGGATATCGCGAAAAACAACGAAACAACGGCAAATGTCCATTTGATGACCATCCATTTAGCCAAGGGGTTGGAATTCGACAAGGTTTTCATCGCCGGCTGCAACGAAGGATTGCTTCCCCACCAGATGTCTTATTCCGGCGAAGCGGAAATCGAAGAAGAGCGGCGGCTGATGTATGTGGCGATGACGCGCGCCAAAAAGGAACTTTATCTTAATTTTTATAATCTAGCGTCGAGGTTTTTGTATGAAATTCCGCCGGAATTGGTCGAGTTGTCCGCGGAAAAATCCTTGGACGACGAAGAGCGGTATATCGAGATGTAAATATGTCGAGATATTTGGGACAACATTTTTTAATAGCTAAAAGAAAGATAGGAAAAATCGTTGAATCGCTGGAATTGAAAGACAAAGACGTTATTATTGAAATCGGGCCGGGCAAAAGCGCTTTGACGATTCCGCTTTGTGAAAATTGCCGGAAACTCGGTTGTAAAATTATTGCCGTTGAAAAAGACAAATTGCTCGCCAATAATTTGAAAGAAAAATTCAAAAACGATAAAAATGTTGAAATTATAGAAGGAGATGTTTTAAAAATTTTATCAAAAACAATAATTCAATTTAATAATCTTTCAACCGGCAATTATAAAATTGTCGGAAATATACCATATTATATTACTGGATATCTTTTAAGAACTTTTGGCGAATTGGAAATTAAACCGTCTTTAATCATTTTAACGATTCAAAAAGAAGTTGCGGAAAGGATAATCGTAAAACCGCCCAAAATGAATTTACTGGCCGCCAGCGTTCAATTTTGGGCAGAACCGAAAATTATCGGCTATGTTTCAAGAAAAGATTTCAGCCCGCCGCCGAAAGTAGACAGCGCGATTATAGAATTAAAAATTAAGAATTATGAATTAAGAATTAAGGATAATTATTACCGAATTATCAAAATTCTCTTTAAACAGCCGAGGAAGACGATATTAAACAATTTATTGTCTGGAATCGGGGATAAAAATAAAGAAGAAATTGTTGAAAAATTGAAAAAAGCGGGTATTGATCCGCGGGCAAGGCCGCAAAATTTGAGCATTGAGCAAATTATCGAATTATCCACTTTATTTTGATTATTAACCGCTATATAATAAATACAAATGGCTCGCTTTAAGATTGCGGCAACGGTTTTGGTTTTAGGCGCCGGCTTAATCGGTTCTTATTTAATTGTCAAAAATTCCGCGTCCCAAGCGGATGTCCGGCAGGAAGCGCTCAAAAAAATCATTTCCGAGGTTGTTTCCGAAAATCCGATTAAATGGCTGGAACAAAACGCCGCTTCTTTAACGGGATCGGGGGCGGAGAGCGGCAAAACAGCCCAAGCGTCAAAAGCCATAGCCAATTTCAATTCGTTTAATTTGACCGAATTCGTCGCTCAATCGCTTTTCGGCCAGATGAAAAATCTGGACCAAAGCGGCCAGAATCCTTTTGAAAATTTTGACATCGATGATCCGCAAAACCAAAAATTGATTCAGGAAGCCATTGCCGGCATTCAGGACCCGTCTTTGATTTTCAGCGCGGCGATTGACGATAAAGATTTGAAAATTTCAAACGACAATTCAGTTGACGCTAAAAGTCGGTATTTAAACAATTTGGCGGATATTGTTGTTAAAGATGATCCTCTAAAAAAAACTGGTGGAATAGTTGGCAGTCTGAATTTTTTAGAGCTTAAAGAAGTGGCTGATAACTATCAAGGAATTATTAATGAATTTATCAATGTGTCCGTTCCTTCCGATTGGTCTGAATATCATAAACGTTTTATTTCTATCCTAAAAAAACAGGAAATAATTTATAGGGGTATTGTTAATTATCAGGATGATCCGATGAAAGCTGGTTTGTTTATTCAGTTGGCGCCGGAGATTATCGGGGAAGAAACAACTGTTAGAAAAGAGTTTTTCGAAAATTATTTAGGATTAAATTCTTAATTATGAAATTTTTTTGGCGAAAAACAATAATTTTCTTGATTTTTTTTGCGGTGATTTTTAATGTTAACAGCCATTTTGGATTAAATATGGCGGAGGCGGCGGCACTTCCTGTTATTTGTCTGAATTGTTCGCAGGTGGTTGTTCAAGCAGCATGGAAAATATCGGATATTGGCCGTTGGCTTAAGGAAGATTTAATGAAATCTCTTCGCGATGTCATCGCCAAACGGATTATAGATTACATTGTTGACCAAACCGTTCAATGGATTCAGGGCGGCGGCAAACCGCAATTTGTCACCGATTGGAAAGGATTTTTAAAGAAAGCAGGAGATATCGCTTTTGACCAGGTAATTAAAGATGTGGGCTTGGCGCGGCTTTGCGAACCCTTCAGTTTGCAGGTCAGGATTTCCCTTTTGCCGGTTCAAGGATTCTCTACGAGAATTTCTTGCACTTTGGACAGCGTGGTTAAAAACATCGAGGATTTTTATAAAAATTTTGAAAACGGCGGCTGGATTGCCTATAACGAGGCCTGGCAGCCGCAAAACAATTATTTCGGCCAGATGCTGATGATTCATGACCAGATATTGACTGAAACTTCCAAAGAAGTGACGGCTCAAGCGAACGACGCGCTGGCCGGCAAGGGATTTTTGTCGGTTAAAAAATGTATCGCTTGGCAAACCCCCCTTGATCCGCAAACCGGTCAGCCAAGCGGCGAGAGAAAATGCGTAAGAGAAGAAATCGTTACTCCGGGCGACACCGTTGGCGTTGCGGTTGGCAATGCCATCACTTCTGATACGCAATGGGCGGCCAATATCCAATCTTGGACATCGGCTTTGGTAAACGCTTTAATTAACCGGCTGATTACAGAAGGTGTCGGGCTGATGGGCGGTTCGGGAACGGGGGGAGGCTCTTCTTATTACCCGCCGGAATACCAAGATGTCCGTACCGGAGAACAAAAACAACAAGACCAGCAGATGACTGCCGAAGTCCAAAAATTTACCAAAGAATGGCAGTATCTTTATGACGCCAAAAGCAAATCGCTTTCTTATAGCCAGCAGGAGTTGGTGATTTTGAACAATCTTCGAAGCCGCAACTGTCAGCCGCCGGTTTCGGACGCGGAAATTCAAAACACCCAGGCGGACATTAACCGATTGCAAACGGAAGTTAACGCTCTTAAAGCCAAAATTGACGAGGCCAACAAATTGATTGCTCAAATCAAAGATGTCGGCACTTCAACCAGAGAAAGGGCTCTGGCTCAACAGGCCTACAATGCTTTTATAAATAAATACAACACTTCGGAAGTGCAGGAGCAGATTATTTCCGGTTCGGCGCGGAATGAAGCTGTTGCCGAGACAGAAGCCAAGCGCAATGAGCTTCAAGACGCCCAGGGCCGGATGAATATGTGTTTGGCAATGCCATAGTCTTAAATAAAATATGAAATTTTCCTGGAACAAAAAAATAATTTTAGCGGTTCTGCTGACGGCGGTATTAATAAGCTTATTTGGTAATGCGGCCGATGTGCAGGCACAAGAAAAAAATACATCAGCAGATATAACTTCAGATTCTAGTGTTACTTTATTTATTATTGTGAGGGTAGCAGCAGCGGCACTAAGTTTCACTGCTTATTTGCTTGATTTTGCCATAAGTCTTGGTAATAAAGTGATGAGTTTAGACGCAGTTATAATTGGCTGGCAAATAATTTTGGGGTTTACCAATCTTGGCTTTGTGCTGGCAATTATTGTCATCGCTTTTGCCACGATTTTGAGAATAGAAAGGTATGGAATGAAACAAATCCTTTGGAAACTTGTCGTGGCGGCGCTTTTGGTTAATTTCAGCCTAGTGATTGCCGGGGCGATAATTTCGGTGTCTAATGTTGCTACAAATACTTTTCTTCAAGCAACAACAACGGAAAATTTAAGCAATGCATTGGCTAATGCTTTGCAGCCTCAACGGCTTGGGCAGGTTGAACCGAGCTTTGTAGATCAAGTTAAAGGATTGTTGGATTATGCTGTAAGTTTTATGAGTCCTGGCGCGTGGATCAATTTTCTTATCAGACTTCTCTTTATTCTTGTTTTCACATTTTTAATGGTTTTATCTTTTCTTACTTTATTTGTGATGCTTTTAGTACGCGTTTTTGCCTTAATCTTTTTGCTTATTTTGTCACCAATTGTCTGGCTTTTATGGATTTTTCCGTCTACACAAAAATACTGGCAAAAATGGTGGCAAGAATTTATTCGTTGGAATTTTTTTGCGCCGGCAGTAATGTTTTTTGTTTATTTAACGGTTAAAACGGCATCGTTAATGCAACATAAAGAAGGAAATATCTATAGTATTATTTCCAGTAAATCTTGGTTGGGGGGAGTAACTAATTTTTTTATAGATGAAAATGTTTTTAAAAATACAATGGAATCTATTGTATTATTAGCGTTGCTTTCCGGCGGAATTTATGTGGCCAATAAATTTGGCATTGCCGGCGGCGGTATTGGGGTCAGTTTGGCGGGAAAAGCGGGCAAAGGCGCGGGCGCGTGGGCGGAGAGGAAAGGAACTAGGGCTGGAACGTGGGCGTTTAGAACCGAAAAAGGGAGAAAAATGGTCGAGGATATTCAATCTGGGAAAGGAGTGGTTGGCAGAATACCTTTTGTCGGCAAAAGAATCGGCCATGTTTTGAGTCAAGCAGGCGCGATAAGAGGAGAAAGCTTGATTAAGCAAGCTGAAGAACGATATAGGGGAACGTCCGATAAGCAATTAGCTTTGCGAATGTCAACAATGAGCGCTGATGAAAGAACCATGGCTTTATCGCGGCTGGCAAAAAACAAAAACTTGGATATGATTCCAGAAGGCGCGGCAAAATATATTAAAGATTCTAAAACTCAAAAGATTTTTGAAAGTTACGGACAAAAGAAATCATATAACGATTTAGAAAAGACAGCGGGAGTGAATACGTCCATATTGAACGCGGCCGATAAGAATGAAAGAGGAAAAAGAATAAAAGAATTTATAAGAAGCTATTCGGGGCCAGATTACGATAAATTGCAAAAAGATATTCTTGGCAAAAAAACTGCCTATGGTTTAAATCAGTCCGAACAAGATGAAATCAATGAATTGACGCGCAACGCAATTTTTGATAACCATCCCGGAGCAATATCTAAAATAAGGGCAAAATTAGATGGAGACGATTTGACGAATTTTCAAGAAAAACTTGATGAATATATTGATAAATTTGAAAATAACATTGGACTGCCGAGCGATAAAAGAGGCTCAGAAATTTCGATTGAACTTAAAATGGAATGGATTAACGAGCCCGGAAACGCTGTAAGTAGTTATTTGAAAGATTGGTCAAGCCGCATTTATAATGTTAGAAAAAATTTTGCCGGTAGTTTGTTGGGTGGCGGTTTTGTCGGTGCCGGAGGAGTTGGAAGCCAGCAAACTCCTTAATGGGTAGTATGGAAAATAATTATGCTTAAAATTACTCAACAACAAGCTTTAAAAAGATGGGATACATTGCCTCAAAACCTCAGGGAAGCGATATTTTCCGAACTGAACGCCGATATTTTATGGAGGATTTGCAAAGAACAGCATTTATCCGAAGATAAAATTTATAAAATCGCCGCTTTGGCCGGAGACGTTATTATGGGTTTTATTCATCCGGAAGATTTAGCCAGAGAAATTAAACAGGAACTTGGCATAAATATAGAAATTGCCAATTCTGTCGCTATCGAAATCAACCGTAAAATTTTCATGCCGATTAAAAGCGAAATCGATAAAGTTTACGCGCCCGCGGCGCCGGCAGAAGAAATAGAAGTGGTTGATTTAAGACAGCGGGTCGCGGAACAAAAAATCGAATCCGAAAATCCGCCGATTACTCAAGCTTCGGCTAAAACAATCGAAGTTAAACTACCCGAGACCGGCGAAGCCGAACCAATAATTCTTCACAGGGAAGAAGAAACCAGGGCGGTTTTGGGAGCAAAAAAATCTTTAGGCGGTTTGTTTAAATTTTTGGGCAAAGAGGAAAAAAAAGAAGAAATAAAGCCGGTGGCCGCGCAAGTGGAAATAGGCGGACTGACAGCCGAACCGCTCGCGGTGAGCAAAGTCGAATCGCCGAAAGTAAAAATAGTCCATTACACAGATTTTCGGACGCCTATTGAAAAACCGTTATTGCCCGAAATAAAACCAGCCGTTGAAATCCCAAAAATTGAGGAGAAAAAAACTGAACCGGTTAAAATCGAACCGGATAAAAAAGAAAATGAGGGAGTAATTGATTTAAGGACATTTACAAAAATGTGATTATGCAGTTCCAAGTCCCCCAATTTATCGATATTGAAAACAAAATCGTCGGTCCTTTGACTCTTAGGCAGTTTTTGTATTTTGCCGCGGCCGGTGGTTTGAGTTTTTTGTTTTTTTTCATTTTCGCTTCTTGGCTTTGGCTGCTGATTTCTTTAATTTTATTTTCTGTTGCCGCGGCTTTCGCTTTTATAAAATATAACGGCCAGCCGCTGGTTAATATCGCTTTCAACGCTTTGATGTTTTCTTGGAAGCCGCGGCTTTATCTCTGGCAAAGAGAATCTCAAGAACGCGCCGCGGAAATTCCAGAATTGGGAGAAAGAAAAAACTTGGAGGAGTATTTTTCCCGGATGCCGAGTGTGAGAAAACTTTTTATCAACTTGATGACTTCCAGGGGACCGATTCCCAAACGGGAAAAAACCGGGCCGGCGAGTTGGGGAAGGCAAAAAGAAAAAACTTCGGCTTTTAGAAAAATGACCGGCGAAAAAGAAATTGTAAGACGCATTGATTATCGGTAAAATAAATTTATGCCAAAAGCGCAAAACATAGCCACTCAGCAATTCGTTGACATTGAAGAAATCCGCGACGGCGCCGTGATTTTGAAAAACGGCGGGTTGCGCCGGATTTTAATGGTTTCCGGCGTCAATTTCGAACTGAAATCCGAAGAAGAGCAGAACATTATAATTTATTCTTTCCAGAATTTTTTGAATACTCTTGATTTTTCCATCCAATTAGTGGTCCATTCGCGGAAGACCAACATCAACGATTATCTTGAGAAATTGAACGTTCGTCTCGAGCAGGAAGAAAACGAATTGCTAAAAAATCAGATGTCCGAATATATGGAATTTATCAGGGCGTTTGTGGAGACCAATCCGATTATGGCAAAGACTTTTTTCGCCGTTGTGCCTTACGAATCAATCGATATTTCCAAGGCTGGCGGAGATTTATTAGCCACCCTGAAATTCTGGGAAAAGAAAAAAAACGGGGAAAAAGACGATGGTTTGGAGCAAAAAATAACGCAACTTAACCAAAGAACCGATATTGCGATAAACGGCCTGAATCAAGTCGGTTTGCGCGCCGTGGCTTTGAACGACGAAGAACTGATAGAATTGTTTTATAACCTTTATAATCCGGAAACGGTCGAGAAAAAAGAATTGAAAATCGCTCATGGAGAAAATTAACATCCCTCAACCCTATACGGCTTCCGAGAAAGACATCAAGAATGTCATTTCGCCCGCGGCTTTGGAAAATAACCCGAGTTTTTTAAAATTGGGAGACAAATTTGTCAAAACGATTTTTCTTTTCACTTATCCGAGGTATCTTTCGGGTGGTTGGTTTAGCCGGATTATCAATCTGCCGAATTTGCTGGATATTTCGGTTTTTGTCCATCCGGTTGACACCGCTTTGGCGTTGAAACAGCTCCGCAAAAAAACCGCCCAATTGGAAGCCCAATTGATTGAACGCGAAGAAAAAGGGTTGGTTCGAGACCCCCAGCTTGAGACCGCTGTCCAGGATATTGAAACTTTGCGGGATACTCTTCAGCAAGCCCGGGAAAAAATTTTTAATGTCGGAACTTACATCGCCTTTCAAGCCGATACGCTTGAGGAATTGAATAAATTAGAGGAAAGCGTTTATTCTTTGTTCGAAAGTCAGCTGATTTACGCCAAGCCGGCGCTTTTTCAGCAAATAGAGGGATTTTCCAGCGTTTTGCCTTTGGCGCAGGACAAATTGATGATTAACACCCCGCTTAACACTTCGCCGGCTTCATCTTTATTCCCCTTTGTTTCAATGGATTTGACCGCTGACGAGGGAATTTTATACGGCATCAATCGGCACAATAACGGCTTGATTATTTTTGACCGTTTTTCTTTGGAAAACGCCAATTCCGTGGTTTTTGCCAAAGCCGGCGCCGGAAAATCATTTGCCGTCAAATTGGAAATTTTGCGGTCTTTAATGCTGGGCATCGATGTTTTGATAATTGACCCGGAAAATGAATATGAAAAATTGGCGAACACCGTCGGCGGAAGTTTTTTTAAAATTTCTTTGAGTTCGGAAAATCAAATTAATCCTTTTGACATTCCGATTATTCCCAAAGGCGAAGAGCCGGCCGATGTTTTCAAGTCTCATATCTTGAATTTAACGGGCTTGGTAAAGTTGATGTTGGGAAAAATTACGCCCGAAGAAGACGCCATGCTGGACCGGGCGATTACCGAAACTTACGCTTCGCGGGGCATTACTCCGGAAACGGAAAATTTTTCCAACATCGCGCCGCCGCTTTTAGGGGACTTGGAAACGGTTTTGGAAAATATGGAAGGAGGCCGGGGATTGGCCGAACGATTGTACAAATTCACCAAAGGCACTTATTCCGGTTTCACCAACCGGCCGACCAACGTTGACATCAAAAACCGGCTGATTGTTTTTTCCATTCGCGATTTGGAGGAAGAACTCAGGCCGATAGCGGTTTATATCGTGCTGAATTTCGTCTGGAATCTAATCAGGGCTGAATTCAAAAAACGGATAATGGTCATTGATGAAGCGTGGTGGATGATGAAATATCCGGATAGCGCCTCTTTCCTTTTCTCTTTGGCAAAACGTTGCCGGAAATATTATCTGGGATTGACCACCATCACCCAGAACGTGGCGGATTTTTTGGAATCGCCTTTTGGCCGGCCCATCATCACCAATTCCTCGCTTCAACTTTTGTTAAAGCAGTCGCCGGCGGAAATTGATGTCGTGGCTAAAACTTTCAATCTTTCCGAAGCCGAGAAACAATTGCTTTTGGAGGCCAATGTGGGCGAGGGTTTGTTTTTCGCCGGCCTGAAACACGCGGCCATCCAAATCGTCCCGTCTTATTTTGAGAATCAGATTATTACCACCAAACCCGAGGAGATATTGGAACAACAAAAAGAAATTTAAAAATTTCAAAATTAAAATGGACGAACAAAAAAAAATTTCATTGCCGGAAACGCTGATTTTAACGATGTATATCGGTTTTACCGATTTAATCGGCATTGTTCTTGTTTTTGCCGGCTTGGATGATTTTGGGATATTAGACGCCATAACCTTTCCGGTAACCCAATTTTATTTTAGAATAAAAGGAGTTAAAGCAACCGCGGATTTAATAGGCAACCTCATTGAACTTATTCCTTATGTCGGGGCGCTGCCGATCAGGACAATTACTTTATTGATAACGATTTACGCGGCTAACCACCCCGAGAAAATTGGGGCAATGGGAAGCTTAATGTCGGCGGCAAAAACAAAATGAGACTTCACATCCCAAAACTTAAAACCCTCGTTTTTCTATTTTCTGCTTTCTGCTTTCTGCTTTCTGCTTTCGGGGCAAATGCTCAAACCGCGCCCCAATTTTTGGTTTCTTGGAAGGCCCAGAGTTACGTGCCTTCTTGGTATCAAGGTAAAATTTTCCCGACCAACGGCAGTCGGATTGACGTGAATTTTGAATTAATAGATAACGGGAAAATAGCCGACATTTCAAAAAAAGTCATCCGTTGGTATGTCAATGATGAATTGATGAAAAACGAAAAAAACGGTTTGGGCATAAAATCTTTTTCTTTCAATGCCGCCGACTATCCGGGGAAGGAAACGGAAATCAGAATTGCCATGCCCGATTATTGGGACGTGCCGTTGGACAAAATTTTCATAATCCCGATAGTTTCGCCGGAAGTTGTTATTGACGCGCCTTATCCAAGCCGCCGGATTCCAGCTGATAGAAGCTCTTTTTTAGCCTATCCGTTTTTCTTTAACATCGGAAATTCAAACAGTCTTTCTTTCGAGTGGTTTGTGAATGACCAATCGGCAAAAGCCGGAGAAAATCCTTCGGCGCTGAATTTGAATATTGATTCAACGGCTCCCAAAGGGTTCGCCATTGATATTAAAGTCGTAGTCAAAAATTTGTTGAATGAAATGGAATTTGCGGGCAAAAACATAAAAATGGAAATAAAATGACAAAAAAACTTCCGAAAATTTTAATAGGTTTGTCAATCGCCATATTTCTACTTTCCATTTTTCACTTTTTATTTTTTGATAAAATATTGGCGGCTGATTTAAATTTTCAGCCAAGTTATCCTTGGGGGGAAGGAGAACAGCCGATAGGAGGCTTGGTCTCTAAATTTTACATTTACGCTTTGGCGATTGTCGGCGTAGTGGCTTTGGGAGCGATTATTTACGGAGGAATACTTTATACGGTTTCCAGCGGCAGTCCTTCTCAACAGCAAGAAGCCAAGAATTGGATTACCGGCGCCATTTGGGGAGTGGTTCTTCTGGCGGGCGCGGTTTTGCTTTTAAGGACTATTAATCCGGAATTGGTGAAATTAACGGAGCCGGGTGATTTAATCGACAAGAATATAACAATAACATCGCTGACGAAAAACGCCAGCACTTTGCTTTTTATCCAAGAACAAGGGGAAATCGGTTCAAATAAAAAGTTCAATTCTTTGGAAGCGCTTGATTATTTAAATGGGGTGGCTTCGGTTAAAAATCCTTGCACAGCGCTTTTGATATCCGGCGGTTCTGATTGCGTTCAGCTTAACGGTATTAGGCAAACCACTTTGGACGAAATAAAAAATTTAAGTTTAGAAATAGGGTCCTCCAATGTGTTTATTACCGGCGCCACCGAATCCAGAATCCATTCTTCCGGTCAATACAGCCACGAGAATGGTTATAAAGTTGATTTAAGATTGGACGATGAATTGACAAATTATATTGAGCAAAAGTTTCAATCAGCCGGCTATCGGACTGAAAGCAACGGTTCTCAATCGCCGGTTTATATAAATCCTTCGACCGGAAGCGTTTACACCAAAGAAGGAAATCATTGGGACATTTCGGTAATTCCCAAAATTTAATTTATCATAATAGAAAATATTCAATGAAAAGAATTTTTATTATCATTGTCGTTATAATTATTTTTATCGCCGTCGGTTTCGGCGTTTATTTCGGTTGGAAAAAATCCAAAGAAATTTTAACGCCGCCGATGGCGGAACAAGGATCGCCGCAAGGCGCGGCGTCTCAAACTCCGGAACATCAAAGATTGAAAATCCTGAGCGACCAGCCGGTTTTTAATTATTTTATCCGTCAAGGCATAGGTGGTTTAGCCACCTCTTCGGAGATTTTTTATGTCAATTCAAGCGGCCAAATTCTGAAAGTCAGCGGAGGGGAAGATGAAATAATCAGCGACCGGATAGTCGAAAATTTTCAAGGAATCGAAGCGGATAAAAGCGGCGACAGAATCATCGTAAAATACGGGCTTCAAAGCGCGCCTCAGTTCGAAATTTTTGATTTGGGGAAAAAAATTTGGCAGCCGTTGAGCGGAATTTCGGCCGCGACTTTTTTGCCGGACGGAACAAAAATCGCTTATTTGGAAAATATCAAAAATTCTTCAGTCAGCAATTTAATAACGAAAAGTTTAACCGGCGTCAAACCCGTAATTGCAAAAATTTTGTCAATAAATCAAAAAGATTTTGACTTGAAGTGGCTGACTTCGAACAAAATTCTTCTGGTTTCTAAACCATCCAGTCAAATAGTCGGAGAAATTTGGGAAATAGACATTAACAAGAAAACAATGAGATTGTTCGCCGACGGCTACGGTTTGATGATTAATTGGGCAAAAGACAATAGTTTGGGTTTGAAATTCAGCGTAACTCAAAAAGGAGAAAGCGAATTGAATTTGATTGACAGCGCCGGCGTCGCAAAAGCCAGCCTTGGTTTTTCCACTTTGCCGGATAAATGCTTAATCGGTTTGGCGAAAATTTACTGCGCCATTCCGCAAAATTACAACGCCGTTAAAGCGCCTTTGTTACCCGACGATTATCTGAAAAAAGCGGTTTATTTTGAAGACAAAATTTATGAAATCGACATCAAAGCGAATTCTTTTTTGGAAATTCCGATTGGAGCGGAAACGGTTATTGACGCGGTTAATCTTTCACTGGCGGGAAACGCCGTTATTTTCATGAACCGGTACGATAATAAATTGTATAAATTGGATTTATAGGATTATGTTTCAGCGGATTCTCTTATATTCCAAATTGCCCGAGATGCGGCTTTTTTGGTTTTTTTTGCCGCTGATTTTGGTTATTTTCGGCATTGAGATTTTTTATCTTCCCGTTTTTTTTCTTTGGATAAGCGCAGGTTTTTTCATTGTTTTGGCGGCAATTATTTTGGTCAACAATCTTCGTTTGGCGCGGTCAAATTTGGAAATCAAAATCGAGCGGAATGAATTGTCGGGAATCATTTTTGCTCTTCGCGACGGCATTATCGCTTACGATTCGGATTTCAAAATTCTGCTTTTTAACAAAGCCGCGGAATCGATTTTCAACTTAGCGGCGGCAAATGTTCTGGGTCGCCGTCTTTCGCCGGAACAAATCAGGGAACCGCATTTCAATTTGTTGATTTACGTCCTTTTTCCGTCGCTGGCGCCGGTTGTTATAAAACGTTCGGAAGTCGGCGCCGAGCCCCAGATAATCGACCTTTCTTTTGACGAGCCGAGAAAAGAACTGCGGGTGATTACCAATAAAATCATCGACCCCAACGGCGCGCTTTTGGGATTCGTCAAGGTGGTCAGTGACCGCACCCGAGAAAAAGAGATGTTGCGTTCAAAAAACGAATTTATCGCTACCGCCGCCCACCAGTTGCGCACGCCCTTGACCGGCATCAATTGGGCCCTTGAAACGTTGGTTGCCGAGTCGCTTCCCGAAAATCAGAAACAGATAGTGAAATCGGGATTACAAACATCCGCTTTTTTGTTAAAAATCGTCAATGATTTGCTTGATGTTTCAAAAATCGAGGAAGGCCGGTTCGGTTATGATTTTGAAAAAACGAATTTCATCGATTTCGCTGAGAAAATTATTCTGGAAGCTGAAAAGATAGCCGATGAAATCGGCGTTAAAATTTATTTTCAAAAGCCAGTCGAGCCGGTTGAAATCAATATCGATTCCCAGAAATTAGGCATTGCTCTGTACAATCTTTTGGATAACGCCATCCGTTATAATGTCAAAAACGGCGAAGTGATTGTTAGCGTCGAAAAACTTCGAGACAAGCCCTATATTCAGGTAAGCGTCAAAGACACGGGCATCGGCATCCCGCGAGAAGATATTGAAAATATATTCGTCAAATTCTTCCGGGCTGATAACGCCGTGAAATCGGCTCCTAACGGCAGCGGTTTGGGGCTTTATATCGTTAGGAATATTATCAAGCGTCACGGCGGAGAAATTCGGGTTGAATCGGAATTGAACCGTGGCAGCGTTTTTTATTTTACTCTGCCGATTGACCCGGAACTGATTCCGCCTAAAGAAACGGCGTATGACGAGTGATTATGCCCGAACTTCCTGAGGTCCAGACTATCGTAAACGATTTGAATAAAAAAATTTTGGGCCGAAAGATTGTTGGTGTCTGGCTTAATACCCTGAAAATCATCAAAAAGCCGAAAGCCGCTGATTTGGAAAAGCAAATCAAGGGATTAAGAATTAAAGCCGTTAAACGCCGCGGGAAAAACATCCTTATTTATTTAGAAAAATGCCAGATGTTAAATGTCGGATGTCAGACGTTTTTATTACTGATTCATCAAAAGTTAACCGGACATCTTTTAATGGGGAAGTGGAAAATTGAGAAGGGGCGGGTTAAAAGTTTATTAAAAGGACCGTTGGAAGAAAAAGTCAATAATTATATTCATTTAATTTTTTATCTGGACAACGGCTGGCAAATGGCTTTGTCGGATTTACGGAAATTCGCCAAAGTGCTGTTCGGCTTGAAAGAAGAAATTGAGAAATTGCCGGATTTGGCGGAAATCGGGCCGGAGCCGTTGGATAAATCTTTCAATTTTTTAATATTTCAATCAGCAATTTCCAATAAAAAAGGCAGGATTAAACAGGTTTTGATGGACCAGAAAGTAATTGCCGGCATCGGCAATATTTATTCGGATGAAATTTTGTGGCAGGCAAAGATTCATCCCTTTATTCCGGCTAACAAGCTAAAAATTAATCAGTTAAAAGCTTTGTATTCAGCGATGCGGCAGATTCTGAAAAAGGCCTTAAAATTAAGAGGAACTTCAATCAGCGATTTTCGGGACGCCTTTGGCAAGCCCGGGAGATACGCGGAAATCAGAAAAATTTATCAACGCGAAGGCGAAAAATGCCCGCGTTGCAAAACAATCGTCAAGAGAGTTAAAATGGGAGGAAGATCGGCGCATTTTTGTCCAAGATGCCAAAGAAATCTAAGGTAAAATATATTTTTGTCGTCGGCGGCGTGATGAGCGGCGTGGGCAAGGGAGTGACAACCGCTTCCATCGGGAAAATTTTGCAAGCCCGCGGTTTTGAAGTGACGGCCATGAAAATCGACCCCTATGTCAATATCGACGCCGGCACCATGAATCCGACAGAGCACGGGGAAGTTTTTGTTTTGGACGACGGAATGGAATGCGACCAAGATATGGGAAATTATGAACGATTTTTGGACCGCGATTTGACAGCCGACAATTATATGACCACCGGCAGCGTTTATCTTTCGGTGATTAACAAAGAAAGAAATCTTGAATATCACGGTTCTTGCGTGGAAGTAGTGCCCCATATTCCACTTGAGGTTATCGGAAAAATCGACAAGGCGGCTTCTAAAAATAAAGCCGAAATAGTCATCACGGAAATCGGCGGAACAGTCGGCGAATACCAGAACATTTTATTTTTGGAAGCCATCCGAATATTGAAACTCAAAAAACCCGACGATGTTCTTTTGGTTCTGGTAAGTTATTTGCCTCAACAAGGAGAGGGCGGGGAACTTAAAACCAAGCCCACTCAGTACGCGGTTCGTACTTTAAATTCCGCCGGCATTCAGCCGGATATCATTATCGCTCGGGCCGGCGTCCGTTTGGACAAGAAAAGAAAAGATAAAATCGGTTTTAATTGCAATGTTCGCGAGCAAGACGTAATTTCCGCTCCGGATGTCGAAAGCATTTACGAGGTGCCGCTGAATTTCGAGAAAGACAATCTCAGCCAGAATATTTTAGAGAAATTAAATCTTAAATCCCGCGGGAAAAATTTGAGAGAATGGCAGCGATTGGCGGGAATAATCAGGAAAGCGAAAAAACCGGTTAAAATCGGCATTGTGGGCAAGTATTTCGGCGCCGGAGAATTTATCCTGTCCGATTCTTACATTTCGGTGATTGAGGCCATTAAACACGCAGCTTGCGCTTTAAAAGTCAGGCCAATCATCCAGTGGCTCAATGCCGAAGAATTTGAAGGGGCCAAAAGCGCTTCGGCTTTGAAAAAATTGTCGGATTACCATGGCGTTATCATTCCCGGCGGTTTCGGCAGTCGGGGAATCAAAGGAAAATTGGCGGTGATTAAGTATTTGCGTTCAAATAAAATTCCGTTTTTGGGGCTTTGTTACGGAATGCAATTGGCGGTAATAGAATTCAGCCGCTCGGTAGCCGGCCTTAAGAACGCCAACACCACGGAAATCGAGCCAAACACTCCTCATCCGGTAATCGATATTTTGCCGGAGCAGAAAAAAAATCTGACGGAAAAGAATTACGGCGGCACGATGAGATTGGGGGCTTGTCCGGCGGCGTTGAAAAAAAATACCATCGCGGCAAGCGCCTACAAAAATTTTTTGATTTCCGAACGGCACCGCCATCGTTACGAAGTTAATCCGAAATATATTGAAAAATTGGAAAAGAAAGGATTGGTTTTCTCCGGTTTTTCGCCAAACCGGCAGTTAATGGAAATTATTGAACTGCCCAAGGAAAAGCATCCGTTTTTTGTCGCCACCCAATTTCATCCGGAATTCAAATCAAAGCCGTTGAAGCCGCATCCGTTATTCAGAGAATTTATGGGAGCGGCCGTTAAAAAATGATAATTTTTCTTTACGGCCCCGATTCTTATCGTCGACGGAAAAAACTGAATGAAATGGTCAGCCGGTACAAAACCAAACACTTAAGCTGGGAAAATTTTGATTTCGGTAAGTCCGAAACTGAAAAGGAATTTTCGCGATGCCGGGAGTTTTTCGCCAGCCGTTCGCTTTTTGAAAAAGAAAAATTGGGAATTTTGGAAGATATTTTTGCCGTTCCTTCGGAAATTTTTGAGGGGATTTCCGGGGATTTGAAAAATTTTTTAAAATCCAATCTTGAAGATAAAAATTTCATACTACTGATTTCCGGCGGGAAAACGCCGCCAAAAAGTTTCAGCTTTCTTCTGGAGAAACCGGTTTTATTTCAGGAATTTGGAAATCTCGAAGGCGACCGATTGGTTTTTTTTATCAGAAAAGAAGCCAGGGCGCGAGGATTGGAATTGGATTCGCGAGCGGTTAATTTTTTGGCGGAGATTTTCCGAGAAGATATCTGGGGATTGATAAACGAATTGGAAAAACTTTCACTTTTGAACTCAAAAAAAATTGATGCCACCCGCTTAAATGAGTTAATTGATTATTATCGGCCGTTGGCTCGGCCGAAATTTTTTAACCAGCTCAACGGCTTATTCAGTCATTCATTGAGCCGGAGATTGGTTGATTTGGAAATTTTATTCGGCCATCAGGAAGAGCCGGTAAAAATTTTTAATATTCTGGCCACTTCTTATCTCAACACGGTTTTTTCGCTTCAAAAGCTGGCTGATTACGACGCGGCGATAAAATCTGGCAAGTTGGATTACGAAGAAGCATTAGTTGATTTGGCGTTAGAAGGATAAAAATGGCTTCTTTGTCGGGGGATTTTATGTTATTATAATGATGCTCTTTCGAGCGTTTTCTTTTAATTATGGCGCAAAAAGACATAAAAAAAACCGAAAATAACGTTTCTTACGAAGCCAAGGATATTTATGTTTTGGAAGGATTGGAGCCGGTCAGAAAGCGGCCGGGAATGTATATCGGTTCCACCGGCGTTGACGGCCTGCATCATTTGATTTGGGAAGTGATTGACAATTCGCTTGACGAAGCGATGGCCGGCTATGCTAAAAACATCAAAATTGAATTATTGAAAGGCAACAGGGTGGCGGTTACCGACGACGGCCGCGGCATTCCGGTTGATATCCATCCACAGACAAAAGTTTCTGCTTTGGAAACCGTGATGTGCACGCTTCATGCCGGCGGAAAATTCGGCGGCGAATCTTACAAAATTTCCGGCGGCTTGCACGGCGTGGGCGTTTCGGTCGTCAATGCTTTGTCAAAATGGATGAGGGTTGAAGTTTGCCGCGGCAATAATTTATATTCTCAAGAATATGAGCGGGGAAAACCGAAATATAAGGTTAAGAAAGAAGGAAAATGCGAAAGGAACGGAACCAAAGTGATTTTTGACGCTGACCAGGAAATTTTTTCCGAAATCGAGTTTGACTTGAAAAGAATCATTGACCATTTAAGGCAACAGGCGTTTTTAACCCCAAAAGCCAAAATTGAAATTATTGACGAACGGGAAAAATCGCCCTCTTATTACGGTTTTTATTTTGAAGGAGGCCTTTTGTCTTTTATCGATTATCTTAACCGTTTCCGCCAGCCGATTCAAAGAACGCCTTTTTACGTCCGCAAAGATTATGAAGACATCGAGGTGGAAACGGCTTTTATTTATAATCAAGAAATCGAAACCGATGAATTAAGTTTTGCCAACAACATATATACTCCGGACGGCGGCATGCATTTGACCGGTTTTCGTTCGGCTTTAACCCGTACTTTGAACGATTGGGCCCGGACCAACAATTATCTTAAAGCTTCGGATGAGAATTTGTCCGGCGAAGATGTGCGGGAAGGATTAACGGCGATTATTTCGGTAAAATTGAGAGAGCCGCAGTTTGAGGGCCAAACCAAAGCTCGTTTGGGAACGCCGGCCGCCAGAACCGCCGTTGAAGCGGTGGTGGCCGAATTTTTGAAAGAATTTCTGGAAAAAAATTCAACAGACGCCCGGGCAATAGTTGAAAAATGCTTTTTGGCGCAAAAAGCCAGAAAAGCCGCCAAGGCGGCAAAAGAAACGGTTTTGCGTAAAGGCGTATTGGAAGGGATGACTTTGCCGGGGAAATTGGCTGATTGTTCTTCCCGCAACCCCGAAGAATCGGAATTGTTTATAGTGGAAGGCGACAGCGCCGGCGGCTCGGCCAAATCCGGCCGCGACCGCCGTATTCAAGCAATTCTTCCTTTGAAAGGTAAAATTTTGAACGTTGAAAAAGCCCGCATTGACAAAATGCTGGCCAATAATGAAATCAAATCGCTGGTCATCGCTTTGGGAACCGCCATCAGGGATAATTTTGACATTAATAAACTGCGCTACCACAAGATTATTATTATGACCGACGCGGATACTGACGGCTCTCATATTCGAACTTTGCTTTTAACGCTTTTTTTTCGCCATTTTTTGCCGGTGATAGAAAACGGTCATCTTTATATCGCTCAGCCGCCTCTTTATAGAATTCAAAAAGGCAAAGAAATGGAATATGCTTACAGAGATAATGAAAAAGAAAAAATTATTAAATCTTTTGGCGGACCTCAAGGCGTGAACATTCAAAGATATAAAGGATTGGGAGAAATGAACCCCGAGCAATTGTGGGAAACGACTTTGAATCCTGGAGAACGAACATTGAAATTAGTGGCCGTTGAAAATGCTCAAAAGGCCAGCGAATTGTTCGATATTTTGATGGGCGAAGCGGTTGAGCCGCGAAAAGCGTTCATCCAAAATCGGGCGGCATTTGTCAAAAACCTTGACATCTAATCGGAAAATTCATAGAGTTTCCAGAGAGTCGTGAATCAATAAAAGCATGTTTTCTAAATTTATTTCCTATATTCAGGAATCGCGTCAGGAACTCAAAAGAGTCAATTGGCCGTCAAGAAACGAGACCATCAACTTAACTTTGGTGGTTATTGGAATGTCCGTCGGCATAGCGGCCTTTTTGGGACTTTCCGATTTTTTGTTTAGATATTTATTCGGGAAATTTTTAATATAACAAATGGCGCAGATTAAATCGGAAAATAAATCAAAATTGCCGGAGGACGCCAAGGCGGGCGGACGGCATTGGTACGCGGTGCACACTTATTCCGGCTATGAAGACGCGGTGGCGAGATACCTGAAACAGCGGGTGGATTCTTTGGAAATGCACGATAAAATTTTCAATATCATCGTTCCGAAAGAAAGGAAAATTAAAATCAAAAATGGTCGGCGAAAAGAAACGGAAGAGAAAATTTATCCCGGCTATGTTTTAGTTGATATGCTTATGAGCGAAGATTCCTGGTATGTTGTCCGGAATACTCCGCGGGTAACCGGTTTTGTCGGCGCCGACACCACCGAGCCGACTCCATTGTCAAAAGAAGAAGTGGACGCGATTATGACGAGAATGACCGGCGAAGAGCCGGAATTCAAAATGGAATATCAAGTCGGCGAAACGGTGAAAATCACAGACGGGCCGTTCAAAGATTACGAAGGGAAAATCAGCGCCATTGAAGAGGAATACGGCAAAATCAAAGTTATGGTACCGATATTCGGGAGAGAGACGGCGGTGGAATTGGATTCGTTGCAAGTGCAAAAAATATAATAATAAACCAAGATTTTATGGCTAAGCCAATTAAAACAATTTTAAAACTTCAAATTTCAGCCGGAGCGGCCAATCCGGCGCCGCCGATCGGTCCGGCCCTGGGTCAGCACGGCGTCAATATCGCCCAATTTTGCCAGCAGTTTAATGAAGCTACCAAAACAATGGCCGGAGACATAATTCCGGCGGAAATTACGATTTATGAAGACAGAACTTTTGAGTTTAAGCTTAAAACGCCACCGGCTTCAGATTTGTTGAAAAAAGCCGCGTTAGTTGCCAAAGGTTCTGGCAATCCGCTGAAAGATAAAATAGGCAAAGTGACGAAAGCTCAGGTTCGGGAAATCGCCGAGAAAAAAATGGCGGATTTGAACGCCAACGACATTGAAACGGCGATGAAAATTATAGAAGGCACGGCAAGAAGCATGGGGATTGAGATAGAGAAATAACGGAAACTTAAAAATTTAATAAGGAGGATAATGTATGTTGGATCAACGATTGGATCAACGAGAAGATTTCTATTTATATACCGGGATTTTACCCGGGATGATGGTTCCTCCAAAAGTAATTTATTTGAGACGGAAAGAAGTTTGTCCTCGGAAGAATTGTGAGTTTGGAAAAGATTGCAAGGGGCTTGAGCATGGCAGAGTTACTAAAATGGAGTGTAATTTATGGGAATTAATCAGGATGTATGGAGGAGGTGAAAAATGAATAAAAGATTGAAAGGATTACAAAAAAAAGACAAAGACAAGTGGGTTATGTCTCCTGAATTGAAAAAAGCCGCAAAGTCTTTTCTTAAAAATAATAAAGATGTCTTAGACAAAGCGGTTCTGAACTTGAAAAATCGTCCTAATGTCGATGATTACAACGACTAAATGAGATGAATAATTTAAGGGTGGCGAAAGCCGCCCTTTTTTATTAGAATTATGATATGTATCAACCCGTTATCGGTTTAGAAATTCACGTGGAATTAAAAACCAAAACAAAGATGTTTTGCGGCTGTTTAAACGACCCCGATGAAAAGCATCCGAATATCAATGTTTGCCCGATTTGTCTGGCTCATCCCGGCACTTTGCCGACCATTAATAAAAAAGCCGTGGAAGCGGTTTTGAAATTGGGTTTGGCTTTAAATTCTCAAATTCCGGAAGTAAGTAAATTTGACCGTAAAAATTATTTTTATCCAGACTTGCCGAAAGGTTATCAAATTTCTCAGTATGACCAGCCGTTGGTTTTAGAGGGTGAATTAAACAACATTAGATTGAGGAGAATACATTTGGAAGAAGACACGGCCAGTTTAATTCACGGCGAAAAGGGAGAAAGTTTGGTTGATTTTAATCGTGCCGGCATTCCTTTAATGGAATTGGTGACAGAGCCGGTGATAAAAAGCGGCGAGCAAGCGGTTGAATTTGCCAAAGAGCTTCAATTGATTTTACGGTATTTGGAAATTTCCGACGCGGATATGGAGCGCGGACAAATGCGGATAGAAGCGAATATTTCGGTCAGCAAAAATTCCGAGTTGGGGACAAAGGTGGAAGTAAAAAATCTCAATTCTTTCCGTTCCGTCAAAGAGGCGATTGATTACGAAATCAAGCGGCAGGAACAAGCGCTGGAAAAAGGCGGGAAAATAAAACATGAAACGCGCGGCTGGGATGAAAACGGCCGTAAAACCGAGCATCAGCGCGCCAAAGAAGAAGCCCACGACTATCGCTATTTTCCCGAACCGGATTTGCCGCCGATGGATTTTTCAAAATCGGATTTTGTAGATTTTAAAGAATTGGAAATTTCCATTCCGGAATTGCCGGCGCAAAAGCGCGAAAGATTCATTAAAGAATTTTCCTTAAAATCGGAGCAGGCGGAAATTTTAATCGAGGATAAAAATCTAGCTCAATATTTCGAAGATTCGGTTTCAGAATTATTAACGGAAATTCCAGGCAACGACAAAAATAAAAATATCCAGTTGCTTTTCAATTACCTTGCCAGCGATATCAAAGGAATGGCTAATGAGGCGGGAATAACGATGAAAGATTTGAAAATTACGCCGGAAAATTTCGCCGACCTGGTGACTTTGATAATTAAGGGCGAAATTTCCAGCCGTCTTGCCAAAGACATATTAAAAGAAATGAATTCCACCGGCCTTGACCCGCGGCAGATTATCAAAGAAAAAGGATTAAGCCAGATTTCCGACGAGGAAGTCATTCAAAAAGCGATAAAAGAAGCGGTTGAAGAAAATCCGGTTGCCGCGGGGGATTATAAAAAAGGCAAACAAAACGCTTTGCAGTTTTTAATCGGTCAGACGATGAAAAAACTCAAAGGCCAAGCCAATCCCGGCATATTGCGAAAGCTTTTTGAGGATTATCTATCCAGATGATTTTTTTGTCTTTTTTGAACCAGGTTATCTGGCGTTTGGCGTATCTCCAGGTGTTTTTTTTAATTAAAGCCGTTGTTTCATCGAGCGAGACTTTCCCCTGAAGATAGTTAATGATTTCTCTGTAGCCAATGGCGTCAAAAGCCGGAATGTCGAAAGGATATTTTTTAATTAAATTTTTAACTTCTTTTATTAAGCCGTTTTTGAGTATTTTATCCGCTCGCTTATTGATTTTTTCGCGCAGCTTTTCTTTTGGCAGAGAGATGCCGATTTTCAGACAATTAAACAATTTTTTGCCTGATTTTCTTTGTTGAGAAAACGGTTTTTCGGTTTTTAAGGTTATTTCCAGCGCCCGGACGATTCTTCTGGGATTTTTTGAATCAATAATATAGGCCGCTTCGGGGTCAAGTTCAATCAGTTTTTGATAAAGATAATCAAGTCCTTTTGATTTTAATTCTTTTTCCAGTTTTTCCCGGAGTTGAAAATCGGGTTTTACTTCGGGGATTTCAAGATTATCCGCGATAGTTTTGATGTAAAGGCCCGTGCCGCCGACCAAGACAGGAATTTTATTTTTGGCCAAAACCATTTTAATCGCTTTCAGGCAGTCTTTTTTATATTGGGCAACGGTATAATTTTCATCGGGATTTTTGATGTCAATAAGGTGATGAGGGATTTTTCTTATTTCCGTTTTCGCCGGTTTGGCGGTGCCGATGTCCATACCGCGGTAAATTTGCCGCGAGTCCGCGGAAATTATCTCGCTGTTGAATTTTCCGGCTATTTTTATCGCTAAATCGGATTTTCCCGAAGCAGTCGGCCCGACAATAACGATGATTTTTGGTTTTCTTGGGCGGGGGGTTGACATAATAATTTTAATATGCTATCTTATTTTTAGCACTAAATCAAATCAAAGGAGGAAAATATGGGGATAGAGATGGTTGTAATTGGAACAATCAGACGGGTTTTAACATTCGCATTGTTTGTCAATCTGAATGGTAAAAAGCATAAAGAGGAGAAGAGGTTTCTCATAGTTGATAAGGACAGAGCCGTCATCGGCGCATACGAGCCCGGGCTCGGCACCATGTCCATCGAACAGCTCGAGCTGGAGAAAAAGGGGGACTATGTGACCTCCTTGCCCCACAGCAAAATCGGTGCGTCTATGGATATCGGAAAGGATTACTATCTGGTTATGCGCCGCGCCGCCCAATCCTAAAAGGAGGTGAAAGATGGCAAATGTTGTCTCTTGCGGGACTCTTAAAATCAAAAGACGTCCGAGAAGGCAGAAAAAGCCTCATCCCCGCAAAAAAAAGAGTTGATAAAGTCCAATAAAATCTGATAAGGATATAAAGTAATTTGTAAGTTCGCCCAAGGGAGCATATCTCTTGGGCGTTTTTTTATTTTTTATCTTTAATTTCTTTTTTAATCTGCTCCAGAAATTTTTCTAAATTCATAACATTTTGTTCTCTCTTTCTGGAACGGACAGCTACGGTGTTTGTTTGAACTTCTTTTTCGCCAATGATCAGAATATAAGGAATTTTTTGAAGTTCGGATTCGCGGATGCGTTTGCCCAAAGTTTCGTTGCTTGGCGCAAGTTCGGCTGAAACGCCGTTATTTTTTAATTCCGTTAAAATTTTTTGAGCGTAATTGTCTTGTTTTTCGCTTATTGCAAGAATTTTCACTTGGATCGGCGCCAGCCAAAGCGGCAGATTGCCGCAGGTTTTCTCGATGAGAAAAGCAAAAAATCGGTCAAATGAACCGAAAATCGCGCGATGGATAATAATAGCCGGTTTTTCTTTCCCGTCTTTGCCGATGTAATTCAGATTGAATTTTGGCGCGGAATAATAATCAACCTGAATGGTGGCGATAGTGTCTTCTTTTCCCCAGATGTCTTTTATCTGGATGTCGATTTTCGGGCCGTAAAACGAGGCTTCGCCGACGGCTTCGATGAATTTATGTCCGGCATTTTTCAACGCTTTTTCCAAAACCAACGCGCCTCTTTGCCACATTTTTTTATTTTTGACATCGCCGAATTTTTCTTTGTTTTTGAAATCCGGCAATGAAAGGCGATACCAATAATCATTGATATTGAAATCGTCAAAAACTCTTTTATGGAGCTTCAAGATAGAAACAATTTCATTTTCCAGATTTTCTTCATATGTGTAAACATGGGCGTCATTTTGAGTAAATCCGCGCACCCGAATTAAGCCCGACAAGACGCCGGAGCGTTCATGGCGATAAACGGTGCCGAATTCCGCCAGCCGCAGGGGCAGTTCCCTATAACTTCTTTTGTGATGTTTGTAAATTGAGTGATGGTGCGGACAATTCATCGGCTTGAGATAATATTTTTCATTGTCAATCGCAATCGGCGCGTACATATCTTCTTTGTAATGAGCCAAATGCCCGGATTTTTTATATAAATCTTCTTTGGCAATGTGCGAAGTCAGAATGTGCAAGTAGCCGTTTTGTTCTTCCAAATCATAAATGTAGTTTTCCAATTTTCGCCTTATGGAATATCCTTTTGGCAGCCACAAGGGAAGACCCTTGCCGATTTCTTCGTCAATCATAAAAAATTCCAAACGTTCGCCGAGATTCCGATGGTCGCAACGCTCGGCCTCCGAAAGTTTTTTTTCATACTCCGCCAATTCATTTCTGGTTTCAAAAGCCGCGCCGTAGATTCTGGTAAGCATCGGATTTTTTTCGCTGCCGCGCCAGTAAGCGCCGGCGAGTTTTGTCAATTTGAAGGCATTGGGGTCGATTTCGGAAGTTGATTTAATGTGAGGTCCAACGCATAAATCCGAGAATTTAGCGGTTTTATAAACGGTTAATGGTTTTTTGCCGGTTTTTTGGAGTTCTTTAGCGAGTTCTAATTTATACGGTTGGTTTTTAAAAAGTTTTTTTACCGCAACAGTGGAAATAATTTCTTTTTTGAATTGCAGATTTTGCTTGATTAACTCGCGCATTCGATTTTCCAATTTCGGCAGATCTTCGGGCGATAAGGAAATATCGCCGAAATCATAATAAAAGCCGTTTTCAATAACCGGACCGATGCCGAGTTTGGCTTTGGGGAATTTTTCCAAAACCGCCATTGCCAGCAAGTGAGCAAGCGAATGGCGGATTTTTTCCAAATGTTTTTCGTTTCGCATGTTTATTTTTAATAATAGCATAATTTTTGAAAATTGCGAATTGAGGGGTTGATTGTTTGGGATATTTATTGTATACTAATTTCAGTAATTTTTGGATTAAAATTAAAATAAGAATGTTGGAGAGAATACAAAAACCTTAAATTAAAGGAGGTTGCCATGGGAAGACATATTCGTTTTTTTGAGGATATTTCAGATTTAATGAGAGCAGGGGCAGAGGTTGAGGTAGGAGAAATTTTCCCCGAAGAGATTGAAGACGAAGAAAGAATTGGGGGCAAAAGAAATTTTATCTCCATCGAAGAAATCCCCGATGAGAATTCAGACCCCCTCGACATTTTGTTGAGGATGGAAGAGGCGCGCTCATATTTTTTGATTCCAAATAAACAGATTCCAGAGAAACAGGCCCCGGAGAAATACAAGTTATTTTCCCGAGAAAACCTGAAGCCGTTTTTTCTTGAAAAAGATGAAAAGCCGGATTTCGCTCCGGAAGACATTTTTTCTTCGTCGGTGGGAGTAAGAGCCGAAAGGAAAGCCTTGAATCACAAAAAAAGACTCAAGGGGAAAGGGAGAAAAAGATAATTCGTAGTATAAAATTGTTGTAGTGGGGGCGATATATTCGTCCCCATTTTTATAACTCCATCGCGCTTTGAACAATGAGTTTCGGCTCGTCGTCTTTCCACGACAATCGTCCTTCAACAATTAAAATTTTATTTTCCTGCCACAAGGCGGGATTTTTTGAAAAAGTATCGGAAAAAATCAATACTTCCATATTGTCGTTTGAATCTTCGATTTTGGCGAAAATCATCGGCTGGCCGTTTTTAGTGACAATTTTCTGGATTTTAGTAATCACGCCGGCGATACGATAAACGCCGCCAATCTCTTTTTTGCCGCTCATCAATCCGAAAAGTTTCGGGTCTTTCATGGTTTTAATTTCTTTAATCGGCTTGATTTTTTTTATTTTAAGGACATCAATATATTCTTTCATGGGATGGTCGGAAATATACAAGCCGACCAGTTCTTTTTCCCAAAGCAGTTTTTCTTTGTTGGAAGCCGCCGGAGCGGGTTTTAATTTTAAAGAAGCAATGGCATAATCCGAGCCGAAAAGGCTGTTTTGGGAAGAAATAGCCGCTTTTCTGGCATTCTGGCTGAAAGCCAGAATTTCTTCAATATTGGACAAGAGCGCGCCCCTTTCAATATCCAGCGAATCAAAAACTCCGGCTTTAATCGAACTTTCCAGGGATTTTTTGTTTAAATCTTTGTGGCGCGCCCGGTTCAGAAAATCAGCGAAATTTTGAAAAGAGCCGTTTCTGATTCTTTCTTCGATAATCGCTTCCACGACGGCGGCGCCGACATTTTTAATCGCTAAAAGTCCGAAGCGGATATTTTTTTCTTCCGGCGCGAAATTGACGAAACTTTTGTTGATATCCGGCGGCAGAACTTGAACGCCGATTTTTTTAGCTTCATCAATTAGAAATGAAATTCTTTCCACATCGCCGCTTTCGGCGTTAAATAAAGATGTCATGAATTCAACGGGATAATGGGCTTTAAGATAAGCGGTTTGATAGCTGATTAAGGCGTAGCAGACGGCATGACTTCTGTTAAATCCGTATCGGGCGAAAGGCGGAAACAATTCCCAGATGGCTTCGGCGGTTTTTTGCTCAATGCCGTTTTTCAGCATTCCATTTATCAGTTTTTCTTTTTGGGCGTCCAGGAGGGATTTTATTTTCTTGCCGATAGCTTTGCGCAGAGTGTCGGCTTCGGACAGGGTAAAGCCGGCCAAATCCCGGGCGATTCGCATCATTTGTTCCTGATAAACGCCGATGCCGTAAGTTTTTTCAAAAATCGGCTCAAGTTTTGGATGAAGATGGGAAATTTTTTCAAGACCGTGTTTTCTTTTAACGTATTTCGGAATAAGTTCCATCGGGCCGGGCCGGTAAAGGGCGACCATCGCGACAATATCTTCAAATTCCGTCGGCTTCAATTCTTTCAGCCATCGCCGCATGCCGTCGGATTCAAACTGAAAGACCGAAACCGTCTCGCCTTTTTGGAATAACTCAAAAGTTTTTTTGTTATCAAGCGGAATTTTGGCAATGTCGACTTCCTCGTTTTTCATTTCTTTAATAAGCCGGACGGTTTCTTCGATAATGGTTAGATTTTTCAATCCCAAAAAATCCATTTTTAAAAGGCCCAAATCTTCAACACTTTCCATTTCAAATTGAGTGATGATAATGTTTTGATTTTGGGGCGCGTATTGAAGCGGCGTGTAATTTGTCAGCGGTTCCTTGGAAATGACGATGCCGCAAGCGTGAACCGAAGCGTGGCGAGCCACGCCCTCAAGGTGTTTTGCCGCGTCGATGATTTTTTGGGCGTCGTGATTGCTACTGTACAGAGCGTTTAATTCTTTGATGTTTTCCATCGCTTCGGTCAGATTTTGATTAAAAGGAATCAGTTTGGCTATTTGGTCGCCCAGGGCGTAGGGGAAATCCATAGCGCGAGTGGCGTCTCTAATAGCGGCCCGGGCCGCCATTGTTCCGAAGGTGATGATTTGCGCCACTTTGTTTTCGCCATATTTTTGCCGGACATAGGCGAAAATTTCGTCCCGCCGGCTGTCGGCAAAATCAATGTCAATATCCGGCATCGCGATTCTTTCCGGATTCAAAAATCTTTCGAAAAGCAAGTCGTATTTTAACGGGTCAACGCCGGTGATTCCCAAAACATAAGAAACTAAACTGCCGGCTGCCGAGCCGCGGCCGGGTCCGACCGCAATACCGCGTTCTTTGGCCCAATTGACGATATCTTGGACAATCAAAAAATAATCGGCAAAATTGGTTTTTTCAATGACATCAAGTTCGTGTTTCAGGCGTTCTTTCAATTTTTCGTCCGGATTCGGAAATTTTTCCGGAAGTTTTTCCGCTATCAATTTTTCCAAATACTGGTTGGCGTTGACGGATTTTTCAAGAGGGAAAGACGGCAAAAGAATTTGTCCGAGTTTAATATTGACATTGCAGCGTTCGGCGATTTTTGCCGTGTTTTCAACGGCTTCGGGGAAATCTTCGAATAATTTCGTTGCTTCTTCGGCTGAAAACATTGAAAAATCGTCGATTTTGAGCGTCAGCCGGTCGTCATCGCTTAATTTATTGCCGGTTTGCACCGCCAGTAAAATATCCTGATATTGGGCGTCTTCGGGCCTGATATAATGGATGTCTTGAGTGGCGACAAGGGGGATGCCGGTTTGGCGGGAAATTTTTGTTATTTCTTTTTTGACTTTGACGACTTCCGGGATATTGGGGTGTTCGCCGATTTCAAGAAAAAAATTTCCATTGCCGAAAATTTCGGAATATTCTTTGACGACTTTTTCGGCTTCCTCAAAATTTTCCCGCAAAATAAGCTGGGGAATTTCTCCTCTGGGACAGCCGCTTAAAGCGATAAGCCCCTCGCGATGTTGTTTTAAGAGTTCTTTGTCTACCCGCGGTTTGTAATAGAATCCTTCCAGATTGGCTTTGGTGACCAATTGAATCAGATTTTGCCAGCCGGCGTTGTTTTCCGCCAAAAGTGTCAAATGAAAATATTTGTCGTTGTTTTTGCCGGCTTCTTTGTCGAATCGGCTGGCCGGCGCCACATAAATTTCCGTTCCTAAAATTGGCTTAATTCCTTCTTTAAGCGCTTTTTTATAAAATTCAATTGCGCCGTAAAGATTGCCGTGGTCCGTTAGAGCCAGAGCTTCCATTTTCAGTTCTTTGGCGCGGCCGATAAGGTCGTCAATTTTAGCCAAGCCGTCTAACAGAGAATAATGGCTATGAGTATGGAGGTGAACGAATTTCATAATTCATATATTACTATAAAGTTAAAGAGGATTAAAACAAATAGGGAACTTGAGAAAACGCCGATAATCTTATAGAATTGAATATGTCAAAAGTTTTCATTACGCGAAAAATTCCGGAAGCTGGCGCAAAATTATTAAAAGAGAAGGGTTGCGAAGTCGATATCAGCGCTAAAGACGGGGTTTTGACCAAAGAAGAATTGATGTTCGCGCTTCGCGGCAAAAAATACGATGCCGTGCTTTGCCTTTTAACCGATAAAATCGACGGAGATGTTTTTGAATCCGCCGGGTCGCAGTGTAAAATTTTTGCAAATTTTGCCGTTGGTTTTGACAATATTGATTTGGCGACTGCCAAAGAAAAAGGAATATTGATAACGAATACGCCGGGGGTGCTGACGGAAACCGTGGCAGAACATACTTTTGCCTTAGTGCTGGCCATAGCTCATCGAATCGCCGAATCCGACCGTTTTACCCGTAACGGGAAATATGTGGGTTGGCAGCCGATGCTTTTTTTGGGGACAGACGTTTCCAGAAAAACGTTGGGAATTGTCGGTTTGGGGAGAATCGGTTCGCGGGTGGCTTATCACGCGGGCAAGGGATTCGAAATGAAGATTTTATATTATGACCCGAAGCCTAATCCGGCTTTTGAAAAAGAATTCGGAGCGCGATTCGTTGATTTAGAAACTCTTCTTAAGGAATCTGATTTTATTTCCATTCACGTGCCGCTCTTGCCGGAGACCCGCCATTTAATCGGAGAAAATCAATTAAAAATGATGAAAAAAAACGCTTATCTGATAAATACTTCCCGCGGCCCGATTATAGACGAAAAAGCTTTGGTTCAAGCGCTGAAAGAAAATTGGATTCGCGGCGCGGCTTTGGATGTTTATGAAAACGAGCCGGCTTTAGCGCCCGGTTTGGCGGAATTGGACAACGTTATTTTAACTTCCCATATTGCTTCGGCCACCGAAGAAACGCGGGCAAAAATGTCCGAATTGGCGGCAACGAATATCATTGAAGCGCTTGAAGGCAGAATGCCGCCGAATTTGGTCAAATAACATGGTTTTTATCTACATCTTTAATCGTTTTCTTTATCGCATTAAGGAATTTTTCCGTCATTGGTACGTTAAAAGTTTTTTTATTTACACCCATTTCGTTATTTCTTTGCTGGAAAAAATTGACCGTTATTTCGCTTTCAAAATAACTTTGCGCCATCTTTTTGTCCCCCTGTATCTTGACAGGAGCGTTATCGGTTATATCTTGGGCTTTATTTTCAGGCTGGGAAGGTTGATTTTTGGAGGGACGGTTTATTTGTTGATTATTCCGGCGGCCGTATTTTTTTATCTTGTTTGGCTGGGAATACCGTTTTATGTCGGCTATCGGATAATTTTTGATTATGTTGGACTTGGACCTCAAAAATTTATCTTTTTCTGAGCCGCGGCTTCAATTTAGCGCTGTTTCGCGTTTTTTGATACGGCTGGTTTGTTATTCTTTTTACGCGGTTTTGGCGGTTTCAGCCGTCACTTTTCTGCTTTCCGATATCGAGCGGCTTTTTTGGTCGGGAATTTTAATTTCTCTTTTTTTAGCCGATCGTTTGAGACATCGCGGCGAGGCCGAAAGGTCAACCGTTGAATTATTGCGGCATTTGCCGAGATTAAACCGCCGCAAGGAAAATATTTTCAGCGCCGAAATCCGCAACACCGCTTATTATCTGATGCCATCAAGTCTTTCCGTGTTGGAAAGAGCCCAGGATAAAACCTTGATTCTCGGCGGAGATTTTTATCTCTATCTGGTGAAATTTTTAATTCAATTGCCAGAAGTAAAAAAGGGATTATTGCGGATGGATGTCCAAATAGACGATTTTGGGCAAAAAATTGAAGAGTTTATCGAGTCCGGAGAAAACAGAAAAATAAAAATTTCCAAGGAAGATTGTTTGAAAAATATAGAAATAATCGTCAAGTCGGCTTTTTTGTCGGCCCTCGACTCGAAAAATTCTTTTATCGAACCGGTTAATTTATTTGCGGCGTTTGAAAACGCCGGTAGCCTGATCGTTAACAGGCTTTTTAATATATTCGATATCAATCCGGCTGATTTGGAATACGCCATTATTTTCAGCCGTTATGGAAGTTTTTGGAGCCGATTGCCGAAAACTCTCGGCGGATTTATTTCTCAACCGCGCCGATTAAGGCATCGGGTGATGAATCGCGCCTGGACTAGCCGTCCAACGCCGACACTCGACGCTTTTGGCGTTGATTACACCGATTTGGCGCGTTCAAGAGAAATCGGTTTTTTAATCGGTCATCAGCAGGAATATGATCGGTTGGTTGATGTTTTGTCGCGGCCAACCAAACCTAACGCTTTGCTGGTCGGCGAACCGGGCAGCGGCAAAGAAGCTGTTGTCAAGTCATTGGCTTTCGCCCTGATTAAAGACGAAGTGCCGGAAGCGATTTTTGACAAACGTCTGGTGTCTTTGGAAATCGGCCGTTTGGTTTCCGGCGCGAAAACCGAAGAAATTTCGAGCCGTTTGAATAAAATTGTTGAAGAAATAATTATCAGCGACAATGTCATTCTTTATATTCCCGATATCCATAATCTGGCTAAAACTTCCAGTGAAGGAGTGATGAGCGCGGCTGATATTCTGATGCCGATTGTCAGCAATGACGCTTTTCCGCTTATCGGTGCCGCTTATTCGAGGGAGTTTAAGCAATTTATCGAGCCGTTAAGCGATTTTTCAAATGCTTTTGAAATCATCCGAATTGAAGAAATTTCCGAAGCTGAAGCCGTAAAAATATTGACTTACGAGAGTTTAATTTTGGAAAAGCAATATAAACTGACCATTAGTTTCGGCGCCATAAAACAAGCGGCGTTATTGGCTCATAAATATTTCCGGCAGAAATTATTGCCCTCAAGCGCCGAGGACTTGCTCAAAGAATCATTGGCTTACGCGAGTCAGCGCGGAGACAAACTGCTTCAAGCAGATGATGTTATTGCGGTGGCGGAGAGGAAAATCAACGTGCCGCTTCACGCGCCGGGAAAAGGAGAGGCGGAGAAATTGCTCAATCTTGAGGATTCAATCCATCAATTTTTAATAGACCAGGAAACGGCGGTTTCGGCAGTAGCTCGGGCTTTAAGGGAATATCGCAGCGGTTTGTCCCGTAAGGGAGGGCCGATCGCCGCGTTTTTGTTCGTGGGGCCGACCGGCGTCGGCAAGACCGAATTGTCAAAAATTCTAGCGAAAATCCAGTTCGGCTCCGAAGCCGCGATGGTTCGTTTTGATATGTCCGAATATCAAACTCGGGAAAGCATTTCAAGATTTATCGGCTCAAGCGACGCTCAAATCGCCGGCGCTCTAACAGAAGCGATTATTCAAAAGCCTTATAGTTTGATTTTGCTTGATGAGTTTGAAAAAGCCCATCCGGATATTTTGAATTTGTTTTTGCAGGTTTTTGACGACGGCCGCTTGACCGACAGTTTGAACAGAACGGTTGATTTCACCAATACAATTATCATCGCCACCTCCAATGCCCATTCCAATTTCATTAAAGAACAAATTGAAGCCGGAGAGAAAATCGAAAAAATCGGGGAAGAATTAAAGAAAAAACTCACCGAATATTTTAAGCCGGAGTTGCTGAACCGCTTTTCCCAGATTGTGGTTTTCAAAAATCTTTCAGCAGTCGACATTGAAGCCATCGCGCGACTCCAATTAAAATCTTTGGCAAAAATTCTTGAAGAAACAAATGGCATCGGCTTGGATTTTGACGAAGCAACGGTAAAAAAAATCGCGGAACTCGGCTATGATCCGGTTTTCGGCGCCCGGCCTTTGCGCGGCGTGATTTCGGAAAAATTGAGGAGTCCTTTGGCGGAAAAAATTTTAAGAAGAGAAATTGTCAAAGGCAACAGCGTCAGAATTGTTTTGGAAGACGAGGGGATAAAGTTTATAGTCGGTTGAAAATATTGATTTCTCGCCGCATTTGTGATAATCTGATTTGAATCAAAAGGCATTTAATTGTTTTTTTGTTTTTTTAATAAATTAAAAAGGAGGAAATAAATGGAGGGGGCGAAAAAAACAGATAAGAGAGTGCTCATAGTTGATGATGAAGAAAGCCTTAGGGTAGGGCTTTCTTATCTCATTAAGGAGAATATCGGCGGCTATGAAGTATTAATTGCCGACAGCGCCGAAAAAGCGATTGAGATTTTATTCTCAGGGGAGAAGATAGACATACTCCTGACTGATTTCAGGTTTCGACTGAAGGGGAAAAACGGCATTGAATTAATCTGCTATACCAAAATTCAGTACCCCTTCATTATCAGGGCGATTTTGATGTCCGACTTTATCAACGAAATAGACGAAAGAATCGCTAAAGAAGCAGGAGTCGATGATATTCTTCGCAAGCCCTTTTCACTCGATGTATTGGAAGGAGCTTTAAGGGGACTGTTGCCTGCCAATTTATGAAGTTTACGAAACTGATTTTGGCGCCATTTTTAATTAGAATGGTGCCTTTTTATTTTATTCAATTAAAAATATAATTATCTAAAAGAGTATGCTTAACCAGGAAATAGCCAAAATTTTTTATCAGATCGCTCAATATCTTGAAATTGAGGGCGTTGCTTTCAAGCCGCAGGCGTATGAGAAGGTGGCAATGAATTTGGAAATATTAAGCGAGAATATTTCCGACATTTATAGAAAAGGCGGACTTGGGGCGTTGGAACAGATTCCCGGCATCGGCAAAAGTATAGCGGAAAAAATCGAGGAATATATGAAAACCGGAAAAATCAAAGAATACGAGAAATTAAAAAAGAAAATTCCGGTTAATATCGAAGAATTAACGGCGGTTGAGGGAATCGGTCCCAAGAAAATCAAAATTTTATATCAGAAATTAAAGATTAAAAATCTGAAAGACCTGGAAAAAGCCGCCAAAGCCCGTAAAATCGCGCCCCTATTCGGTTTCGGCGAAAAAACCGAAAAAAATATTTTGGAAGGCATAGAATTTTTGAAGCGAAGCAGGGGGAGATTTTTGCTTGGAGAGATTTTGCCGACAGTGGAAGAAATAATCAGGAAACTGGAAAAATTAAAAGAAGTGAAAATAATTTCGCCGGCCGGTTCGGTCAGAAGAATGAAAGAAACCGTCGGCGATGTTGATATTTTGGCGATTGTCGAAAATCCCGAAAGAATTATGGATTATTTCGTTTCTTTGCCGGAAGTTGTAAAAATTTGGAGTAAAGGACCGACAAAAGCGTCAGTAAGGATGTCTCGGGGGTTTGATATTGATTTGCGGGTTTTGCCGGAAAAAAGTTTTGGTTCGGCGCTTCAATATTTCACCGGTTCAAAAGAACATAACATCGCGTTGCGGAAAATAGCCATTGATAAGGGATTGAAATTGTCCGAATACGGCCTTTTCAAGCGGACATCCGCCGGCTGGCGGATGATTGCCGGCGAAACAGAAGAAGAAATTTACGAAAAATTAGGGCTTAAATTGATTCCGCCGGAGATGCGGGAAAATTCCGGAGAAATTGAAGCGGCTTTGGCGGGAAAATTGCCGAGAATAATCGGTTATGGCGATATTTTAGGGGATTTGCACGTTCATTCGGATTGGAACGGCGGCAAGAATTCAATCGAAGAATTGGCCAAAGTGGCGATGGCAATGGGCTATCAATATATCGGCATTTCCGACCACACAAAATTTCTGGCAATTGAACACGGGCTTGATGAAAAAAAATTGGAAAAGCGGAATAAAGAAATAGACAGGTTGAATGTCAAATTTAAAAGTCAGTTGTCAGGGGTCAGGGGTCAAATGTTTAGTATTTTAAAGGGTTGCGAAGCCAATATAATGGCCGACGGCTCGATTGATATAAAAGACAAGGCTTTGGCAAAATTGGATTATGTAATTGCCGGCGTTCATTCGCAGATGAAAATGCCCAAAGAAAAAATGACCGAAAGAATCATTAAGGCAATGGGAAATCCTCATGTTGATATAATTTCCCATCCGACCGGTCGGCTTATCGGCAGGCGCGACGAATATGAAATTGATTTTGACAAGATTTTGAAAGTTGCCGGAGAAACCGGCACGGTTTTGGAAATCAACGCTAATCCGCATAGATTGGATTTGAAAGATGTTAATATCAGGAAAGCCAAAAAAGCTGGCGTAAAATTGGTTATCAATAGCGATGCCCACCATAAAGACCAATTGAATCTTATGGAGTATGGCGTTAATCAAGCTTGCCGCGGCTGGGCCGAGAAAAATGATATTGTTAATTGCTGGCCGGCGAAGAAGATGTTAAAAATGTTAAAATAAAATTATGCCAAAAGAAATATCCGCCGGTATAATAATTTATCACAAAACAAGAGAGGGAATAAAATTTTTACTGCTTTATCACGGCGGCAGTTATTGGAATTTCCCCAAAGGAAAAATCGAAAAAGAAGAAAAAAGTTTTCAGGCCGCTTTAAGGGAAATTAGGGAAGAAACGGGATTGGGGCAGGGAGACCTTAAATTCAAAAGCAATTTTAAGGTTTACGAAAAATTCACTTTTTGGCGCCGCATTGTAAATAAAAATGTTAAGGTTTTTAAAATTGTGATTTTTTATTTAGCCGAGACAAAGAATCCGATAATTAAGATTTCCAAAGAACACAACGGTTATGGCTGGTTTACTCATCGGGAAGCAATTAAGATTTTAGAAAAATACAAAGACAGCCAGAAGGTTCTAACACAAGCATGCGATTTCCTTCGAAAAGGAAGACCTATTTGATTTTTTCAATTACTTTTCCAAAAACTTTTGGTTCGGTTTTAGCCAAGTCAGCTAAAATTTTTCTGTCCAGAATTATATTTTGTTTTTTCAGGCCGGCGATAAGCCTGCTGTAAGTTAAGCCGGCATTTCTTGCGCCGGCGTTAATTTGAACATTCCAGAGCGCCCGGTAATCCCGTTTTTTTTCTTTTCGGCCCCGAAAAGCGTGCGTCCAAGCGTGAAGTAGGGCTTCTTTAGCCGCCCGTTCTTTGGACTTTCTTCCCCAGCGGAAACCCTTGGTGTATTTCAGGATTTTTCTTCTTTTTTTGGTTGCGATTTTGCCGCGTTTAACCCTGGTCATAATTATAAATATTTTTTTACAATTTTTTTGCTTAAATCGTCAATTCCGCGTATTTTTTTTCTGCGGTTAAGCTGCGCGCCTCTTTTTTTGGCGCGAAAATGGTCTTGACCCATTGCTCTCCTTATAACTTTCCCGGTTTTGGTTATTCTAATGCGATTGGAAACAGATTTTTTCATTTCTTGGTGATTTGTGTTATTAATCCTCTTCCGCCGAATCGCGGCTCCATGGTGATTTTACATTCCGTAGGAATCATTTTTAAAAATTCGTTTAATTTTTGGAAAGCCCATGTTCGGTTGTATTTTTCTCGTCCCCTCAAAGTCAGCATAATTTCCACTTTATTGCCCTCGGCTAAAAATTCCTCTATTTTTCTGACCTTGGTTTCTAAGTCATTTTTGGCTTCCCGGGCGCTTATCTGAACTTGCTTTAATTCGCTTATCTTCTGCGACGCTTTTTGTTTCTTTAATTCTTTTTCTCTCTGGTAGCGGAATTTGTCAAAACTGATTATTTTGGCGACTGGCGGCTTAGCGGTCGGCACGACCTCAATCAAGTCCAATGTTTTATCCTGCGCCAATTTTAATGCCGCCTCAAGCGGCATAATCCCCAGATTCTTTCCTTCCTCGTCCAACACTCTCAGTTCGGGTGATTTTATTTGATTGTTTATTTTATATTGCTGAATAATATCTTTGATTTAGTGGAAGCGAGCGGAATTGAACCGCTGTCCAAAGATTATCGGAAAAAATTTCTACAGGCTTATCCGCCTTTGGCGGAGATTTTTGCTCCTTATTTGTCTCCGGATATCGGAGCGTTTTTCCAGAGTTTGCCCAATTATTACACCGGTTGTCCCTTATTAGGCGTCAGGGGCCGATGGCTTCGGCGATTTATGCAAACGCCGGAGCAAAAGCCAAATTTTTGTTGGCAGTTATTTTGTTTTGATTGGATTAATGAGACAATCGGCTCAGCCTGCGGTTTTATCGGAAAAATCTTTGTCGAAGCCTAGCGCTCCCGTTGTATTTCCCTTCCAATTTCTCTTTTTCTGATCAATTCTCTTTTGTCTGCTTTTTTTCGGCTTTTTCCCAAACAGATTTCTATCTTTATTTTCGAGTTTTTAGTATAAATCTTTAAAGGCATCAAAGTCAAGCCTTTTTCATGGATGCGGCCAATAAGGTTTTTAATTTCCGATTTTTTGAGAAGCAGTCGGCGGTTTCGTTTTGAATTATAATCAAGCGGCGCGTTTTTTGGCTGATAGGGCGGAATATCGGCGTTTATCAGCCAAGCTTCGTTGTTTCGGATAATGGCATAAGAACCGACAAGATTTATTCTTCCGGATTTTATGGACTTAACTTCAAACCCTTTCAATTCCAAGCCCGCTTCATAAGTTTCAAGGATTTCGTAGTCGAATCTCGCTTTTTTATTTTCCGCGATTATTGGCATAAATTAAGTATAACTTATCCAGAAATTTTAGAAATAAAAAAGGGGCGTTAGTTTCGCCCCTATGGAATAAGATGATTTATGTACTACCCAAAAGCCTCCAGAAATCTCCCATTTCTCGATCTTGTCTCAGGCATTTTATAAGCCTTGTGTCCAAATAAAAATGGAGGGAGTTTTGTATTTTTTTTATCCATTCCGAATATTCTTCCTTCTTATCATAGACGTCCCTTCCAAGATCCAAAAAATGAATCCGCATATCTCTCAAATTAGCAACACTATTGCCAAGACTGGCAAAAAGCATTGTTATGGCAAAGACATCGCAAAGGAGTTCCCTCATATAGCCGCAATAGGGCACATAGAGGGGTTGTCTTAGCAGCACAAAATGATGTCCTAATTCATGAAATGTCAAGAAATCCAACCACATTTGACAATTCGAAACTGGGAGGATCACGACCCTCTTGCAGGGGGGTTTTTCTCCCCTCTCGCTTAATCTTAAATAAGCTGTCGTCTCTTTCTGCTTAAAATCTGTTATTATCTGAATGTTGCAAATTTCGCAAAGGTTTTTGGCCGACCTTCCTTTAAATTCATCATAAATGTCCAAAAGAACTTTTAAGATTTTCTTTCTGTGGTGTATTCTTTCGTCAAATATCGTTGCCATTTTTCTTTTTCTCCCTATTAAGTTTTAATTTTAATCTTTTTAAATTATAATAAAGTTAAATGATTAAATCAAGAATTATATTTTAAGTATCAAGCATTAAGCATTATAAAAATAAAAAAGGCCTACTCAACATATAAATGTTTTTCGGCCATATTTTTTTAGGATTTTCCCCAAGATTTTTATTTTTTTCTCGGATTTTTTCCGTTTTTTTCTGACCTTCCATCACAATCGGGACATGTTTCGTTTTTGAGATATTTATTTCTCGTAGGCGCAGCGCACATTTTACACCGCACTGCAAGCTCATTTATGAGTAAGGCTACGTCATCGACGCAGGGATCGCCTCCAAAGCGAGATTCTGCATACTTGGAGAAAGGGCGATACTGAAAAAGCATTCGCGCTTCTTCTTTTGTCATGGGTTGTATTACAACGCCGACTCCTCCCTTTATTTCGTAAAATTTAACCACCTTTTCTTCCTCGTATCGTTGTCTGGCATAGTCGATCAATCCTTTGTCAACTGAAAAAAGTTTTATGTGTTTTGGGTCAATAGCTGGGTTCATCTTGCCGCATTCTTCGCACATTTTTCCCTCCTTATTTGATAATTCTTTTTGATGTATTCGTAAAGAATGCCGTCTTTTTTTCTGGAGATTTTTACTAACCCCCTTCTTTCACAGTAAGAGAAGAAATCCTGTATTTTGTATTCTAAGCTCCTTTCTTAATTTCTTAAAGAAGAATTCATTAAGCCCGACTGGTTTTGAAAAACGAGATAAGGTTGTTAAAAGCAATTCCCGTGTCCTTATCACGTTTTTTATAAAACCCTTTGGGGGACCAAAAACATCATAATAAACGTGAGCGATTTCCTTATTAGTAAGATTTTTCTCTCTCATTATCTACCCCTCCTTATTAAGTTTTAATTTCAATCTTTTTAAATTATAATAAAGTTAAATGATTAAGTCAATAATTGAAAATTATCTTAAAAAAGCGATTAAAGAGAATATTGAGATAGAAGTTTTTGTTTCAGAAGGGGAGCAATTCGGACATTATTCGACGAATGTCGCTTTGAAATTGGCGAAAATCAAAAAAGAAAATCCGATGGAAATTGCCGTAAAAATCGCGTCAGATGTCAGACATCGGATGTCAGATGTTTTTAATAAAGTAGAAGTCGCGCCGCCGGGTTTTATAAATTTTTGGCTCAAGCCGGAAGTTTTTCAAAACGAATTAAAAGAAGTTTTAAAGAAAAAAGAGAAGTACGGCAAATCGCAAATTGCAAAGCGTAAAGCGTGTAAAATTCAAATTGAATTTATTTCGGCTAATCCCACTGGTCCCTTGACTCTTGCCAATGGCAGGGGAGGTTTTTTAGGTGATGCTTTAGCTAATATTTTAGAATTTTGCGGATATAAAATTGAGCGGGAATATTATGTAAACGACACCGGCAATCAGATTTTAACGCTGGGAAAATCAATCTTGGCGGCCGGCGGATCCGTTCCATTCGAAGAAAAATTTTATAAAGGAGAGTATGTAAAAAAATGGGCAAAGAAAAATTCAGCGATAGTGAAAAAATACAAAGATAATCCATTAAAAGTGGGGAAATTGGCGGCTAAAGATTTTTTGACCGGAATTAAAAAAGTTCTTCAAAAAGAGGCAAAAATTAGTTTTGACCGCTGGACTTCGGAAAATAAACACATTCACAAAAGAAGTTATATCAAAAAAACGCTGAATATCTTTAAAAAATCCGGTTTGGTTTATGAAAAAGACGGCGCTGTTTGGCTTAAAACTACGAAATTCGGAGATGATAAAGACCGCGTCCTGATTACCGGCGATAATTTTCCGACTTATTTTTTGGCCGATTCCGGCCATTATTTGGAAACCAAAGAGCGGGGTTTTAGCGGGAAAATTGCTATTTGGGGACCGGACCATTTTGGCTATATCAGGCGCATTCAAACGGCGGCGGAAATTATGGGTTTTGAAAATTCCGAAATTATCATTACTCAGGCAGTTCGGTTGATGAGTCAAGGCAAGGAAGTTAAAATGTCCAAAAGGACCGGCGAATTTGTGACTTTTGAAGAATTGATTAAAAAAGTCGGCGTTGACGCGACGCGGTTTTTCTTTTTAATGCATTCGCCGGATTCTCATATGGATTTTAACCTTGATTTGGCAAAAGAAAGGTCTTTGAAAAATCCGGTCTATTATGTTCAATACGCGGCAGTAAGATGTCAAAGTATTTTAAAAAAATCAAAAATCAAAGGCCAAAAACCAAAGGCTAAATATAATTTATTAAATACGCCGGAAGATATAAATTTAATTAGATTACTGGCGCGGTTTTCGGAAGTTGTTGAAGAAGCCGCTGGAAAATTAAACCCGCAGATTTTGGCGCGTTATTCTTTGGATTTGGCGCGGCAGTTTCATAATTTTTATGAGAAAGAGCGAATAATCGGCGAAAATATTGATAAAAATTTATCATTGGCGCGTTTGGAACTGATAAAAGCTGTCCAGGCAGCTTTTAAAAATTTATTCGGACTTTTGGGTATTTCTATGCCGAAGAAGATGTAGAATTGCTGGCCTTGATTTTTTTAGGTTAAATATATACTCTTTTACGGAGTAAAAGAGCTAAAGTGAATTTTTATATGTTCTTCTAAAATTTAATAAAGGAGAGATAAAACATGAAGAAAAAAATCGGTAATGGATTAAAGCCGTTGGAAATGCTTGACCTGAGTAAATGTCAGACAGTCAGCGATATCGTCGATGGTATGTCGCGTTGCGCGTTTGGCGCGCGGATGTTGGGCGAAGTGGCAACGAAGCTGACAGATTGGTGCAGGGAGAGGGAACACCCGTTCATTATCTTTGACGGGAAAAGAGACACCTCGTTATATAGATACCTTATTAAGGAGATGATGGGTTGCGGATTCCATAAGATCATCACTTCTCAAGAGTATAATGAGAGGTATAATGATCGTCGGTATTATGATTACGGCGAGAGATGTGATATTCATCCGGCGCTGGTTGTCGGAATGTATTCTGAAAAACATGCCGACATGCTTTATGCGCGGCATAACGGCACCACGGTCTACATCAATCAGTTTGACTTGGCAAAGCCGGGGCAAGTCAAGGACGGTTATTTCCCGGATGCGGTTTTTTCGGACCCGAGATTTATTATCCCGCTTCTGTGTTTCACTATCAGAGAGCGTTTGACGGGGAAAAAAGGGTCTGTAGCGGAGTTGATCGCGGTTTTACGGCAAGAGCAATTCGGTGGCTTGGCTGATCAAGTGGTTCATGGCGCTGATACTATGCTTGCCATGATGCAGGATCCGAAATGCTTTAGGTTTTTGACGCTTTCCGGCGCTATGACCATCGCGCAAATGTCGCTGGTGATTTGTGAAATGATTGAGCGGGGTATCGCTCAATCAATCACGGCTACGGGCGCGTTGATGGCGCATGGACTGATGCCAGGATTGGGGCTGAAACATTACAAATACAATCCAGCAGATAACGATTTGAAATTGGCAAAGGCGGGGCTTAATCGAGTTACGGATACGTTGGAGCCGGAAACAAACTTTGACCACCTTGATGAAGTTATGAATAAGGTATTGAATCAAATTTCCGGGGAGAAACCGATAAACCCGAGCGAGCTTCATAAAGGAATAGGACGGTATTTGAAAAAAACCTATCCTCAACAGCGCGCAATCATGAAGTCAGCTTTTGAGCATAAAGTTCCGGTTTTTGTTCCAGCATTTGTCGATTCAGAGCTGGGAAATGATGTGTTTGTCTCCAATATCGAGCGAAGGATAGTTGGAAAGTCTCCTATTGTTATGGATATGGAGATAGACTCGATGAAGTTGATGGATATCATGGCGGAGGCGGAACATCCGGCTATCATCTCAATCGGCGGCGGCGTTCCTCGCAACAATGTGCAAAATGTCGCGCCGCTTATGGAGATTTATAACAATCGCCTCGGGTCATTGTTTAAAAAACACCCCGAGCTGAAACGGCCAGTAAAGAAATTTCGTTACGGCTGTCGCATTTGTCCCGATAAGCCGCACATCGGCCATTTGTCGGGATGCACTTACCAGGAAAATATGTCTTGGCGCAAGATGGACCCAAACGGAATGTTTGCGGAAATTCAGGCTGACGCCACCATCGTTTGGCCATTCCTGATTAAATACATCATGGATTGGCAAGACAGAAAGGAAAGATAAAGAAAATATTCAAGCCTTTTGTGGAATTTTCACAGAAGGCTTTTTTTATTGTTTAAAAATTTATAAGATTAAGAAATGAATTTTAAGCTTAATTTTAAAAAATATTCTTTAATTATAATTTGTATTTTTGCCGGAATTATTCTTTTACTAATCGGCAAAGCGCATTTCAGCGAAAATTCTGAAAAAATAATTTTAAATATCGATGGCCGCGATTATACTTTGCTCACCGCGCGCACGGTTTTGCAAAAAACCCGCGGGCTTTCCGGGATTACCGAATTAAAGGGCGCCGATGGTATGATTTTTTATTATAATCTGCCTCAATCCCCGACTTTTTGGAATAAAAACACTCATTTTGATTTAGAACTTGTTTGGATGCGCGATGGCAAAGTTATCGGTCGCGATTTTTTGCCTTCGCAGGATAAAGCGGGTTTAGTCGCTAAATCGCCGTCTTCAGTAGTTGATTGGGTAGTAGAGTTGAAAAAATTATAATTTTTAATGGATATTCTAAAAGCCTCGATATAATGGAGGCTTTTTGATTTTCAGCGTTTAAAATGATATTATTTTTTAATGTTTGATGCTAAAAACTTCAAAAATCTTACCCCTTCGGAAAAAGAAGAAAAAATCTTAAATTTTTGGCAACAAAATAAAACATTCGAAAAATCACTTTTGAAAAAGGCTTCAAGGGGAAGTTTTGTTTTTTACGACGGGCCGCCTTTTGCCAACGGCTTGCCGCACTATGGTCATATTCTGGCCAGCATTATTAAAGATGTTATTCCGCGGTATTGGACGATGAAAGGATATAAAGTGCCGCGCCGCTGGGGCTGGGATTGCCACGGCTTGCCGGTGGAAACCGAGATTGAAAAAGAACTGGGCTTCAAAAGCAAGAAAGACATTGAAAAATTCGGCATTGAAAAATTTAACAAAGCGGCCAAAGACAGCGTGCTTAAATACGCCGATGAATGGAAAAAAATCATTCCCCGGATTGGCCGCTGGGTTGATATGGAAAATGATTATAAAACAATGGATGCTGGTTATACGGAATCTGTCTGGTGGGTTTTTAAAACGCTTTTTGACAAAAAACTTATTTATGAGGGCTATAAATCAATGCATCTTTGCCCGCGATGCGAAACGATTTTATCAAATTTTGAAGTTAGCCAGAATTATAAAGATATTACTGATATTTCCGTTTTTGTTAAATTTGAACTTATTGATGAAAAAAATACTTTTGTTTTGGTATGGACCACGACTCCGTGGACTTTACCGGGAAATGTGGCTTTAGCAATTAACCAAAACATTAAGTATCAAGTAGTAAGTATTAGGGGAGATGATAGCAAGTATATTATTGCTCAAAATAGAGTCGGAGATGTTTTAAAAGACAAGGAATATAAAATATTAAAAGAATTTAAGGGCAAAGATTTAATCGGCAAAGAATATAAACTACTTTTTAATGATTATGAAAATTGGAGAAATTTTTCTGGGAATGTAGGTGTGTTGGACGGAAATGTTGCGCAGGCTAAAAAATCTACTGAAAATTTTATTGAGAAACTTAAAAACGGCTGGAAAATTTATGCCGCGGATTTTGTAACAACCGAAGAAGGGACGGGTATTGTCCACATCGCGCCGGCTTTTGGCGAGGACGATATGGAGTTGGCGAAAAAATATAATTTGCCTTTTATTCAGCACGTCGGAATTGATGGCAAGTTTAAGTCTGATATTTATGGAGGGAGAGGAATAGGTGGTGAATTTAAAAATAATTTTATGGGATTGTCCGTAAAACCGCGCGAAAATCATCAGTCAACCGATATTGAAATTATTAAATGGCTGGCCAAAGAAAATAAATTATTCAACAAACAAAAAATCGTTCATTCTTATCCTTATTGCTGGCGTTGTGAAACGCCTCTTATAAATTACGCCTCTTCCTCGTGGTTTGTTAAAGTTCAAGCCGTCAAAAATGATTTAATAAAAAATAATAAAAAAATTGATTGGGTGCCGAGTCATATTAAAAATGGCCGTTTTGGCAAGTGGCTAGAAGACGCCCGCGATTGGGCGATTTCGCGAAGCCGTTTTTGGGGCGCGCCGTTGCCAGTTTGGAAATGTCAAAAATGCAATAAATTAAAAACAATCGGTTCAATCAGAGAAATTAAAGAAAATTTACCGAAGTCCGGCAATAAATATTTTGTGATGCGTCACGGAATGGCCGAGCATAACGTGAAAAATATCGCCAGCGCCAAAGTTAAAAACGGCAATCATTTGGTTGAAAAAGGAAGGAAACAATCATTGGCGGCGGCAAATAAATTAAAAAAAGAAAAAATCGATTTTATTTTTTCTTCCGATTTTACCAGAACGAAAGAAACCGCGGAAATCGTGGCTAAAAATATCGGTTTGGCTAAAAATAAAATTATTTTTGACGAGCGGCTGAGAGAAGTGAATGTCGGCGTTTTCGACGGCCGTTCAACGAATGAATATCATAATTATTTTTATTCACTTGAAGAAAAATTTTACAAAAATCCGCCTCAAGGAGAAAATTTAATTGAATTGAAAAACCGGGCTTCGGAATTTTTGTATAAAATTGACGGGAGATATTCCGGGAAAAACATTTTAATCATCAGCCATGAATATACGATTTGGTGTCTTTTTGCCGGCGCGGCGGGAGCGGACGTAAAAACATCGGTTGAAATGAAAATAAATAAAAATGATTTTATAAAAACCGGCGAAATAATGAAGCTTAATTTTGTTCCTCTGCCCCATAACAAAAATTTTGAACTCGACCTTCATCGGCCATACATAGACGAAGTTCAATTTTTATGCGAATGCGGCAGTAAGAAAGAAAGAATCAAAGAAGTTTTCGACTGCTGGTTTGAATCCGGCGCAATGCCCTATGGTCAAGCACATTATCCTTTTGAGAATAAAAAAGAATTCGAAAAAAATTTCCCGGCGGAATTTATCGCCGAAGGTTTGGATCAAACGCGCGGCTGGTTTTACACGCTTTTGGTTTTATCCACCGCCTTGTTCAATAAACCGGCTTATAAAAATGTCATTGTTAACGGGATTATTTTGAATGAAGACGGACAAAAAATGAGCAAGCGATTGAAAAATTATCCGGACCCGATGGAAATTATCAATAAATACGGCGCCGACGCTTTACGGCTTTATCTTTTAGCTTCGCCGGCGGTAAAAGGGGAAAATTTGAATTTTTCGGAAAAAGGCGTTGATGAAATTTATAAAAAAGTGATTTTAAGATTGTGGAACAGTTATCAATTTTATGAAATGTACGCGGATAGAAAAGTATCAAGTATCAAGCATCAAGCATCAAGCAAAAATGTGTTGGATAAATGGATTTTAGCGCGGCTTAATCAATCAATCGGTGAAATTTCGGACTCTTTGGATAAATACGAATTAGATTGCGCTAGCCGGCCCATAATTGATTTTATTGACGACTTTTCCACTTGGTATATCAGAAGGTCGCGCGAAAGATTTAAAAAAGAGAGTAAGGATAAACAAAATGCCGTTGCAACAATAAATTTTATCTTTGTTGAGTTTGCTAAAGCCGTTGCGTCATTTCTGCCGTTTATTGCCGAGGGAATTTATAAATCTTTGGGAAATGGTAAAAGCGTTCATTTGGAAAATTGGCCGTCCTTCGGCGCGCTTACAAAAATCGACAAAGAAATAATTGAAAAAATGAGCATAACGAGAAAAATTGTGGAAGATGCTCTGGCTTTGCGGCAAAAGGCGGGAATAAGGGTGCGCCAACCGCTCGCTTCGCTTAAAATTCGCGATGCTAAATTAAAAATTAAAAATGAGCCGGAATTTTTGGATTTAATTAAAGACGAAATAAATGTTAAGGAAATTATTTTTGCCGCGAAAATTAATCCGCCATCCGCCCTTTCTGGCGGAGGCGGAGAAATTGAAATTGATATAAAAATCACGCCGGAATTAAAAGCTGAAGGCGATTTACGCGAATTGACGCGTTTTATCCAAGATTTGCGTAAAAAAGCTGGTTTAAAGCCGGATCAAAAAATTATTTTAGAAATTCAAACGAATGAGACCGGAAAAAAATTATTCAAAAAATTTGAAAATGAAATCAAAAAATCCATTGGCGCGACAAAAATTGAATTTATTGATTTAATTGACGGCGAAGAAATAAAGATTGATGAATTGGAATTTAAAATTAATATAAAAAAATAAAATGCAAGCGATAATCTTGGTGGCTGGAAAGGGGACGCGGATGGGCGAGCTTGTAAAAGAAATCCCTAAACCGATGTTAAAAATAAATAATAAACCGATTTTGGAATATAAATTAAACGCGCTTCCAGAAGAAATTACGGAAGTTATTTTTGTAATCGGTTATTTGGGCGATGTTATAAAAAATTATTTCGGCGATTTTTATAACGGCAGAAAAATTAAATATGTCGTTCAAGAAAGAATTGAAGGGAGCGGCGCAGCTTTGCATTTGGCAAAAAATATTTTGAAAGACAGATTTTTAGTGATGATGGGGGACGACCTTTACCATAAAGATGATTTAAAAAATATCATAAATCATGATTTGGCGGTTTTAGCGTATGAAGTTGATAATCCGACACAATTTGGCGTTATAGAAAAAGACACTAAAAATTATTTGATAAATATTATCGAAAAACCAAAAGAATCGGAAAATAAATTGGTTAATATCGGCGTATATATGTTAAACAAGATTTTTTTTAACTACGATTTGTGTTATGCGGATAATGGCGAAACTAATTTGCCCTTAACCATCGCTAAAATGTCAAATTATCATATAATTAAAGTCGAAAAAGCCAACCATTGGTTTCCTATTGGTTATCCCGGTGATTTGGAAAAAGCGGAAAAAATAATTTATAAATTTGTTTAATGAAATTATTGATTGATAGATAATCAATAAAATGGATTACAACGATAGAATTTACGGAGAAATTGAAATTAAGGAACCGGTTATTTTAGAGCTTATAAATTCTCCAACGCTCCAGAGATTAAGGGGAATAGACCAGTCGGGGTACTTTGAGCCGTATTTTCCCGGTACTGTTTATAGTCGCTTCGAACATTCAATGGGAGTCTTTATTCTTTTGAAAAAATATAATGCTTCCACCGAAGAACAGATAGCCGGTTTGATTCACGATGTTTCCCACTCTGCTTTTTCTCACTGTATTGATTATGTTTTAGATATCGGTTCGGAAAAAGAACACAATCATCAGGATAATCTTTTTGAAAGTTTTGTAAGAAAAACAGAGATTCCGGAAATTATTAAAAAACACGACTTTGATTCGGAATATATTTTAGATGATGCCAATTTTCCGTTAAAAGAAAAAGATTTACCGGATTTATGCGCTGACAGGATTGATTATTCTTTAAGAACAGCTGTAATTTTTAAAGAAGCGGACAATGCCGATATAAATTATTTTTTAAATAATTTAATGGTAGAAAATGACTATTGGGTATTTAAAAATTTTGAAAACGCAAAAAAATATGCAGAATTATTTCAAAAATTGAATAATAAATATTACGCCGGCATTGAATCAGCTGTGATGTTTAGAACGGTTGGTGATTGCTTAAAATATGCCATCCAAAAAAGATATGTTTCAGAAGACGATCTTTATACGGTTGACAAAATGGTATTGGGAAAGATTAAAAAGTTTTTAAGTGAGGATGAAAAATTAAAATTATTATGGGATAGAATGAATAATAATGTGAAAGCAATAAACAATCCCAATAATTATGATGCTCAAGTATTTTGTAAATCGAGAGTTGTTGATCCTTTATTTAAAGACAACGCGGTTTTGAAACGAATATCTGAAACAGAACCGGTTTGGAATGATATAATTAGAGAAGGATTAAAACCAAAAGAATATTTTTTGAAGTTTGAAAAATAATTATGGTAAAAATTTACAATAAATTAGTGGGGGATAAAATTCTGGAAATTATTGAAAAGACGATAAAATTGTGCATTCAAATTGCTTAAAACCGGCGGTCATTCACCATCGTCAAATTTAATGTTGCCGAAATTTTGGAAGAAAATTAAAAAGTTTTATGAATAATAAAATTTTAAAATTAAAAATTCGCGCGCAAGACAGAGATATTTTTAAAGCTATTAAAAACGGAAAAAAGAAAATAGAAACGCGGGCGGCGACGGAAAAATATAGGGAACTGAAAATCAACGATGTAATAATGTTTGTTTGCGGCAAGGAAATTTTAAAAAAGAAAATTAAAAGCGCGGAAAATTTTAAAACAATCAGCGCGTTATTAAAAAAATACAAGCCTCAGCAAATTAATCCAAGGATAAAAATAGAAAAAGAATTAAGAAAAATGTGGTATAGCTTTCCGAATTATCGTAAGAAAATTAGAAAGCATGGATTAGTAGTATGGAAATTAAAATAAAATGATACATAAATTTCCAAAAGGATTTTATTGGGGAGTGGCTCGGTGTAGCTTTAGTTTTGATTAAAAATTAAAAACTTCAGCAAACTTTGCCCGGTCATTTCTTTCGGCTCGGGGATATTCATTAATTCCAAAATCGTCGGCGCGATGTCGGCTAAAATGCCGACAGGCGTTTTTTCTTTTCGGCGAGCTTTGTCTTTTTTATTCTTAAATTCTTTAGCAACGAGATAAATCGGCACTGGAGACAGGTCATGCTGGGTTTCCGGTTCGCCGGTTTGGGGATTAATCATTCTTTCGATATTGCCGTGGTCAGCGGTAATAATCAGAACTCCGTTGTTTTTCAAAATAGCTTCGGCGATTTTGCCGATTTGTTCGTCAATAATTTTCACCGCTTTGACGGCGGCTTCAAAATTGCCAGTGTGGGCGATAACATCGGCATTGGCGTAGTTGACCAAAATAAAATCGTAGCTTTGTTCGTCAATGGCTTGGAGCAGGCGGTTGGTGATTTCTTCGGCCATCATTTCCGGATGTTCGTCGTGGTGAATTTCGCTTTTTGACGGAATCAGCACGCGAAATTCATTTTCAAACGGCGCTTCGATTTCGCCGTTGAAAAAGTAAGTGATATGGGCGTATTTTTCGGTTTCCGCGAGGCGGAGTTGGATTTTATTATTTTCGCTTAAAATTTTGACGAGCGGATTTTTCGCTTTTTCTTTGGGGAAAGCCACCGGTATTTTGAAGCGGTCATCGTAATTTATCAAAGAAGCGACATAAAGATTTGAGAAATTTTTAATCGAAAATTTGTCAAAATTTTTATTGACAAACGGCTCGACGATTTGACGAGTCCGGTCTTCGCGGAAGTTAAAAAATATCACAGAATCGCCGTCGTTGACGGTTAATTTTTGCGGTCCGATAATGGCTGGAAAGACATACTCGTCGTTCAACTCTTTTTGATAGGTGTTTTTAACGTGATTTTCCGCGTTTTCAACAATCGTTCCTTCCCCGATTAAAGTTTTATAATATTCCTGCGTTCGATCCCAGTGTTTATCGCCGTCCATGGCATAATAGCGGCCGCTGACGCTGGCCAAGACAATTTTTTCCGAAAAAGGAATGTGTTTCAACAAATCAAGACTGCTTTTTGGAAGCGAGTCGCGGCCGTCGGCAATCAGATGGAGATTAATTCGGTGGACATTTTCATTTTGAGCGAATTTTATAAGGGCTTTCAAATGTTCCAAGGAAGCGTGGACATTGCCGCCGGTTAAGAGGCCGATGAGGTTGACGTTGGAATTGTTTTTTTTGGAGTGTTCGAAAGCGGCCAAAATAGTTTCATTTTTAAAAAAACTTCCGTCGCGGATTGCCAGACTGATGCGGGGATAATTTTGGTAAATTACTTTGCCGGCGCCGATATTCAGATGTCCGACTTCGGAATTACCTTCTTCGCCCCAAGGCAAACCAACGGCAATGCCGGAAGCTTGCAGAGCTGCCGATGGGAAATCGTCTTTGATTTTATTGATATTTTGAGGGTTGGCGATAAAAATCGGATTGGATTCGTCGTCTCGACCGATGCCCCAACCGTCTAAAATTACAAGGATGACAGTTCGCTTTGACATTTTTTCATTTTAACCCCATACTTAATTTGTCGCAAATGATTACTTTATTTAAATTTCATTATGATTTATCAAAATCCAGTTTTTTGGGGCGTTTTAGTTTTTGTCGGAATAATCGCGGGTTACTTTATCAGACAGTTGATTGCCGCTAAGCAATCAAGTTCAATTGAACAGAAAACCAGGAAACAGTTTGAGGAGGCTAAAATTAAAGCCAACGAAATAATCCTTGAGGCCAGGGGGAAAGCCGCGGTTTTGCTTGAAGAAACGCAAAAGTCGGAGCGGGAGCAGAAATTTCAGCTGACGAAAGTCGAGGAACGTTTGATGAGAAAAGAAGAGCTTTTGGAAAAGCAGTGGGTTGATATTCGAAATCAGGAAAACCAACTCAAAGACGATGATGGAAAAATCAAAATTGCCAAAACTCAACTTGACGAATTAAAAGAAAAACTCTCTTCGGAATTTGAACGGATTGCCAAACTCAGCGAAACCGAAGCCCGGGAAAAACTTCTTCAGGAAATTAAAGAAAAATACAAGGAAGATTTAACCGCGGCTGCTCAGAAGCTTATTAAGGAAAGGAAGGAAGAAATTGAGAAGAAAGGCGCTGAAATAATGGCAATGGCAATGCAGCGGTTGGCGCGAACGCACGCGGCGGAAACGACAACTTCTATTTTTAATCTTGAAGACGAAGAATTAAAGGGGAAAATCATCGGTCGGGAAGGAAGAAATATCCGCGCTCTGGAGAGGGAAACCGGCGCGGAATTTATAATTGACGAAACTCCCGGCGCCATCGTTATTTCTTCTTTTGACCCGGTTCGTCGGGAAATTGCCAGATTGGCTCTGGAAAAACTCGTTAAAGACGGCCGGATTCAGCCGGCAAAAATAGAAGAAAAAGTCGAAGAAGCTAAAACAGAAGTCAATAAAATAATGGCGGAAAGAGGGGAGGAGGCGGCGCATGAAATAGGCGTTTACAATTTGCCGAAAGAAATTGTCCAACTTTTGGGTCGATTGCATTTCAGGACAAGCTACGGTCAGAATGTTTTGGCTCATTCGGTTGAGTGCGCTCATCTGGCGGGAATGATAGCAACCGAATTGAATCTTAATGTTGAAACCGCCAAACTCGGCGCTCTGCTTCACGATATCGGCAAAGCCATTGACCAGGAAGTCGGCGGTTCTCATGTGGAAGTGGGTCAGCGAATTTTGAGAAAATTCGGCGTTAAAGACGAAATAATCAAAGCGATGGAAGCTCATCATGAAGAATATCCGTTTTCCAGCTCGGAATCGTATGTGGTGGCGGCGGCCGACGCTTTATCGGCGTCGCGGCCCGGCGCTCGAAGGGACACTTTGGAAAATTATCTTAAGCGGCTGGAAAATCTTGAAAAAATCGCCAAAGAATTCGAAGGAATTAAAAACGCTTACGCGATTTCCGCGGGACGGGAATTGCGGGTTTTCGTGGTGCCGGAAAAAATCGATGATTTCGGGGCGCTTCAGCTTGCCCGGGATATTGCCGTCAGGATTGAATCCGAATTAAAATATCCCGGAGAGATTAAAGTTAATGTCATCAGGGAAATGAGGGCCGTGGAATACGCAAGATAAACACTTGTTTTAATTCGACGCTTCTCATATAATTCAATCAATATCTCAAAAGGTCGAAAAGGAATAATCTTTCCAAATAATTAATAATTATGAAGAAACCCGAACTTATTGAAGCGATAATGCAGGCAGCCGGCATTGAAGTTAAAAAACAGGCAGCGACCGTGGTTGACGCTATTTTTGACACCATCACCAAAACTTTGGCCAAAGGAGAAGAAGTGGCGATTCCGGGATTTGGCGTTTTCAAAGTGGCAAAAAGAGCGGCTCGGATGGGAGTTAATCCGAAAACCGGAGAAAAAATCCAGATTGCGGCTTCGATTAAGCCGAAATTCCGGGCAGCCAAAGCCCTAAAAGAAGCGGTAAAATAAGATTTTTGTAATTATCAATAAAAATAGTCCCGCTTAGCGGGGCTATTTTTATTGCTATTGACTAATCAGGGAATTAATTTGAAGAAGAGTTTCCTGAGCTGTTTTTATTTTTTCAAGAGCTTTTGAAAGGTCGTCCGGATTTGAGCTGGCGCTGAGAGCTTTCGCTTCTTCTAAATTTTTAGCTGATTCAAAAAGCAAAGTTTGCAATTGGTCGGCGGTTGAAGAAGCGATGGTTTGTTGATTGTTAAGATAATATTCTATTTCATCAAGTTTTATTTGGATGGAAGAATTAATTTCATCGGCTTCGGCCACCAAGCCATTGCCGCGGCCGGGCAAGTAGGAGATTGTCAATAAAATTATTAAAACAAAAGCACCGACAACGCCGACCGTCGCCGCTACTTTATGAAAACTGAGCCAATCCAAAATATTTGCGTAGTCCGCGTAAACGGATTTTTTGTCATTATTGAAATTAGGAACAAATGATTCGTCGTTTTTCAGCGACAAGATTAAATGCCGCGACCGATTGGAATAATCTTGGCCGGGTTGAACCGTTTTCAAACTTTTTAAAATTTTAATCAGTTCCTTGTCCATTTAATATTTTTTTTAAATTTTTGAGCGCTTTATGTTGGATTAACCGGATTGACCCTTCGCTTTTTTTCAAGATTCCGGCGACTTCTTTCGGCGACAATTCTTCAATAAATCTCATAATCAGCACGTCCTGTTCCACCGGTCTAAGTTTAGTTATTGCATTTTTGATTTTTTTAATCTCTAGTTTTTCGTCTATCGTTTTTTCGTTTGGTTTTATTTCTTCGGAAATCTGAATACTTTCAATGTCAATAGTTATTTTTCTGGTGCGATAATGGTCAATAACCTTATTTCTAGCAATAGAGTAAAGCCAGCTGGAGAAAGAGAATCCTCGGAATTCATAAGTATAAATATTTTCCCAGGCCCTTAAAAACACTTGATGGGTGAGGTCTTCGGCTTCCTCACGATGACCTATTTTAATATAAATGAACCGGTAAATGACCGGCTGGTATTTATCATAAAGCAGGCCAAAAGCCGAAGCCTCACCAGCGATGGCTTCCCTTATTAATTTTTCTTCGCCATCTAACATATATAACGGAAAAACGAGTCATTAGTTTCCTGGAGCGGGTAAGGGGAATCGAACCCCTGTCGCCTGATTGGCAACCAGGTGTAATACCATTATACGATACCCGCATTTAGACTGTTTAGACAATTATAATCGAATTTTTTAAAAATCAAATTACGTGGTGCAGAATACTTGAATTAGTCCGAACCGCTTTCGCCGCCGCAGGCGGCGAGGAAGTCCCCCCGCCTGCCTGTGCGTGTACGCACGCAGACAGGCGAAAATTCGGAAAGGCGGCGGAGCCGCACCGCTGACAATTTCAAGTTTTTCTTTGGCGGATTCGGATTTACTGAAATTCTAACGAATTTCAGTCCTGGCGGCAAATTCTTTGTTCTTTACAATTTTGAAAAAAGAAAGGAGGGAGTCGCTTACGCGTTCTCCCTCCGGTTGAGATGGGGCTGTTGTTCGATCGCTGAAGTCAGGCGGAGACGCCGCAGGTCGCCGCGTCCTGGTGGAGCTTGGCGAACATCGCGTCGTCCATAGGCCGACCATTCGGGCCGATGAGATCCACCGACACCTCGGGGAGCTTTGCTCGCAACTCCTTCACCTTCTGCTCACCGAGCAGAAAGAGCTTGATTGCGGCGTTGCGCCTGTTCAAGGCGTCCGTGAAGCCACGATCGCTCCCGAAACGCTCGAAGAGACGCTGTCGGTAGGTGACCTTGCGACCACGAGACGTTGTGGCCGTGAACTCCAGCATGTACTGGAAGTCCGCGATAACCCCGACGGAGGTGGTCTCTGTACCATCTTTGGCGTCTGAGTACGGCTCGGCCATTACTGCTCTGCAACCCTCCCTCTTCATGACCTCGACGAACTCCTCAACGGATTTCGCCTTGTATCGGAAGAGATTCCTGATGAAGTCGAACATCGCTATTCCTCCTTTTTAAGGTACGATTTACCGCGACACTCTCGCGGCAGAGCACACCAAGCAACAGGCTTGATATTGCCACTTATGATAGCAGATAATGTCTCACCTGTCAAGTCTCGCGGTGACAAACAAAAACAGCCATATTTCAGGCCATTTCTTAACTCTTAAATCTTTATGAAAATTTTTCTTTTCTGCTTCTAACGGAATCGGGAATTTCTTTTTGCCCCGAAAACTCCGTACGATTTGGTCGCCGAGCGAAGCGAGGCGACATCTGAATCCTTGACTTTTCCAACGTGGTGCACCCAGCAGGGATCGAACCTGCGACCGTTTGCTTAAGAGGCAACTGCTCTACCAACTGAGCTATGGGTGCGTGCCCTTGCCCCGATTCGAACGGGGAACAACTGCTTCGAAGGCAGGCATGATATCCATTTCACCACAAGGGCGCTAATCAATTTTTGGTTATCAGGTTTTTAGTTTATAATAGATTTTAATGAAGTTCAACGTTCCCGAAGAAATTATAAATATTGCCGGAAAATTGCAAAATCCGCCAATTGGCGGACAATTTCAGGTTTATCTTGTCGGCGGTTGTGTTCGCGATTTATTACTTGGAAAAGAGCCGAAGGATTGGGATATCACTACTAATGCCAAACCGGAGAAAATCCAGAAAATTTTTTCGGACAGCGTTTACGAAAACAAATTCGGCACCGTGGCGGTGAAAACCGGCGCCGAAGACGAACAATTGAAAATCGTTGAAATTACCACTTTTCGGCTGGAAGGAAAATACACCGACAAAAGGCATCCGGATGAAATTAAATTTGCCGAAACAGTAGAAGAAGATTTGGGGAGAAGGGATTTTACGATAAATGCGCTCGCTTTGGATTTAGCCGGAGGCGTGGACGGAAAAATCATAGATCCTTTTGGCGGCCAGAAAGATTTAAAAGATAAAATTATTCGCACCGTAGGGAATCCCGAAGAGCGTTTCAACGAAGATGCTTTGCGATTGATGCGGGCTGTTCGATTTGCCGTTCAATTGAATTTTGAAATAGAAGAAAAAACCCTCGAAGCCGTCAAAAAAGAAGCGGGTTTGATTGAAATGATTGCCAAAGAAAGGATTTGCGACGAGTTTCAAAAAATAATAATAACCGTTAACGCCAAAAAAGGAATAGAACTTTTAGAAGAGGTGGGCTTGTTAAAATACATTATTCCGGAATTGCGAGAAGGTATCGGGACCGGTCAGAATAAACATCATATTTACACCGTTTGGGAGCATAATTTGCGCGCTTTGGATTACGCGGTCAAAAAAGGCTATTCTTTGGAAATTCGTTTGGCTTCGCTTTTACATGATGTCGGCAAGCCCCGCACAAAGCAGGGCGAGGGGCCGGATTCCACTTTTTACAACCACGAAATTGTTGGCGCCAAAATGACTGCTCAAATTTTGGACAAACTGCATTTTCCCAAAAATGTCGCTGAGAAAGTTATCCACTTAGTGAGATTCCATCTTTTCTATTACAATGTCGGTGAGGTGACGGAAACCGGGGTTAGAAGGTTTTTGCGCCGAGTGGGGCCGGAGAATGTTGATGATTTTATTAAGGTGCGGGAAGCGGACAGAATCGGTTCCGGCGTTCCCAAAGCCGTGCCTTATAAGATCAGACATTTGCTTTTTATGATTGATAAGGTGAAGCGCGATCCGATTTCGCCAAAAATGCTTAAAGTCAACGGTGAAGACGTAATGAGGATTTTAAACATTGAGCCGGGTCCGAAAATCGGGCAAATTTTATCTATTTTGTTGGATGAAGTGATCGAAGAGCCGGAAAAAAATACAAAGAATAATTTAGAAACTAGAATTGAGAATTTGGGAGAGCTTTCGGAAAAAGAATCGGAAAAAATGGCCAAATCGGCGCGAGAACGAAAAGAAGAATTTGAAGGCGGCATTGAAGAAGAAATCAAAAAGAAGTATTATGTGAAATAAGCAATAATTCAACGGACTGTAGTATAGTGGCAGTATACACGCTTCGGGAGTGTGAGGCCTGGGTTCGATTCCCAGCAGTCCGAATTTAACTCATGGAAAAATCCAAGAATGAATTCGAGGGAAACACGGAAGATTCGGATATTGAAACGGCGGTCGCTGGTTTACGTGATAAGATGCTGGCCATTATAAGGGAAAATCCGGTTGGCGCGAGTGAAAGAATCAACGAATTCGGCAGGTATTTGCAGTCAGAATATCCCGATTGCCTTGATTACCGGGCTTATCATCTTTTAATCGGCAGCACGCCGCAGAAAAAATGCTCGAAATTTGATTTTTTCGGTGAAGATTCGGTTGAAAATTTTTTGAATTCGTTGGCGGGAAAAAATCCGGGAGCAAGAGATGATTAAGTATTGACAAATTTTATTTTCAAGATAGAATAATTTTCGGAACATAAAAAACTTAAAAGGAGATAGAATGTGAGTAGAAAAAGAATCACTGAAGGAGATTGTGGTCCTTGTGCAGAAGCAATTAAAAATGAAGTGGCCGAAGAAGTGGTAGAAAGGGTGCTGAAGGATATGATTCACGAAATAAAAAATCCCATGACGCAGATAGGGGGGTTCGCGAACAGGAATTTGCGGGACTTGGAGTCGGGCGAGTTAAGCGAGGGCAAAATTATTTTTCCCGCAGCGGTTGTCGAAAAAATAAAGAAACGCAACGGGATAATACAAAGGGAGATGGTGAGACTGGGGAATATTCTGGATACATCGGCGGATTTTGTCAGTCATCAGAAGCTCAATCTTCAAAAGATTGACCTCCATTCCATTTTTTGGGAGATGATCGATCTGGAACGTGACGAACGGATAAGAATTTTTATGAACTTCGACCTTAAAAAGGAGGTTGTGATTGATCGGGAGAAGATAAAAATGCTTATTTTGAATCTGCTTATCAATGCTAAAGAGGCAATTCTGGATTCGCCCCGGCGACATAAAGGCGTTATCAGGGTAAAAACTTGGGCAGGTGAAAGACAAGCGCTTTTTGAAATCAGCAATAACGGGAATCCCATTCCCGAAAATGACATAGGAAGGATTTTTAATCCTCTTTTCACCACCAAAGAAAACGGGAGCGGTGTCGGTCTGGCAATCTCAAAAGCGATAGTCAAAGCTCACAAGGGAAACATAGAGGCGAAAAGCTCGCCCGACTGGACGAGTTTCAAAATTTCTTTGCCTTTATATTTTTAGGTAAAAAGCAAACAATTTACAATTTAAAAGCCGAGGCGCAAATTATCATTTGCCCTCGGCTTTTTTCTTTTCTTTGTCCAAGGCGTTCAAGAGATGCTTTAATCTCTTGATTTTTTCTTCAAACGGTTTCCCTTCGGTTTCTTTTTCAAGCTTCTCGAAGATTTCTTTGGTTTTTTCTTCTTCGTGTCCGTCCAAACAGTTGATTTTTTTGATCGGTTCCATAATCTCTTCCTTAAAATTGTCGCTCGCCACCCACATGGTAAATTCGTGATATGGCATTTTAAGGATTACTCCGAAATATACAGCCATTCTTTGCAGTTTGTTTTTATCCGCCTTCTTCATTTTTTCCTCCTTTTTTATTTGCAAAGATTCCTTTGTTTATTATATCATAAAAATTGTATTTTAAGATTTATGGCTTAACGGCAAAATACGGGCTTGTAGTATAGTGGTAATACGCCGCATTCGCATTGCGGAGACACGAGTTCGATTCTCGTCAAGTCCAAATGAACCTTCCGCAACACATCGCTATTATTCCCGACGGCAATCGGCGCTGGGCGAAGAAAAAGGGATTGCCGTCTTTTTTTGGCCACCGTCGGGGAGCTCAAACCGCCGAAAAAATAATCAAGGCGGCGATATCGGATTTGAAAATTCCCTATTTTACTTTTTGGGGTTGTTCAATTGACAATGTCGTTAAAAGGCCGAAAACCGAAGTCAATTTTTTGTTTAAGCTTTTTGAAAGCAATTTTAAAAAATTGCTTAAAGATAAAGATATTGAGAAAAACAAAGTGAAAATCAATGTTTTTGGCCGCTGGCAAGAAATATTCCCAAAAAGTCTTAATAATACTATTAAAGAAGTAATAGAGAAAACCGAAGATTATTACAACCATCAATTGACTTTTTTAATGGCTTACAGCGGAGTTGATGAGATGACAAGCGCAATCCAAAGGATTGCCGAACTAAGAATTAAGAATTCAGGATTAAAAATTGATGAAAAATTGATTAAAAATAATCTTTGGACGAAAAATTTGCCGGCAATTGATTTGATTATTCGCACCGGCGGCGAGTCGCACCTTTCAAGCGGTTTTATGATGTGGGATATTGCCGATGCTCATCTTCATTTTACCGAAACTCTTTGGCCGGATTTCTTCGTTGAAAAATTTAAGGAAGTTCTGGCGGATTTCGGGAAAATCGAACGCCGCTTTGGCAAATGAAATTTTTTAGTATAATCTTTATTTAGGGGGGGGTTGTTCCCCGTTCTTGGGCCTATAGTTTAGTGGCAGAACACCGCATTTGCAATGCGGAGATGGCAGTTCGATTCTGCCTAGGTCCAAAAAATGGTGAGGCAGACGAGTTTTTAAAGCATTTTATTACGGAGGAGTCGGATAGTGGTTTATTCCACCGCACTTGAAATGCGGCGTCCCGCAAGGGACCGTGAGTTCGAATCTCACCTCCTCCACCAGAATGTATTTACAGAAAAATTTGATTCGGTGCTTCGCACCTTATCTCGTGTTTCAGCCAAGAACGAAAAGGGTTTTTGGAAATCCACCGAGAGGGCTTCTACAATCCAGTTTTGCATAAGTCCGAGCCAACGATTTCCTTTTCGTTCAAAATCACTCAACTGCTCCTCTAAAGTCTTCTTTTCGGACATAAGGCGGTTCTTGTTCTCTTGGTACTCCACAAGCTCAAACGAGCCGGAAAGATAGCCGTCCGTAAGACGGTCAATTTTAGTTTTTAACTCGGCTATCTTGCCTCTTAGATTTTGAACGAATAAATCTCCCGAGTGGCGGGCTTCGCCCGTTTCTTTATCTAATCTCTCTAAATACTTTTCTCGCCACTCGTCAGACAAAGAAACTTTTTGAACCTGTTCTTTCACTTGTTTGCTCAATTCCTCTTCACGCAAAAAGCGGGTTTGCGAACAGACAATAGTTTTGCTTTTGAAAGTGCAATGATAGTAATGATAAACCTTGCCATTGCGTTTTATCTTTCGCTCCGCGGTAATTGCATAGCCACACTCACCACAAGTTGCAAACCCGAGAAAGTGAAAGTTTTTATCTCCCCGCTTTTTGCGGGGCTTTCCATTTTGAACAAGTGCTTCTTGTATGCGGTCAAAAAGTTTCTTACTTATCATCGGCTTATGCGTTCCTTCGTGTACCTCTCCACGATAGCGGAAATGTCCGTAGTAAAAAGGATTGGTGAGAATATTAAAAACAGAGGAGAGGTGCAGTGGTTTGCCGCCGTTGCCAACAAGCCCAAGAGAAAACATTTTGTCCCTGATTCTCGTGAGTGTATATTGTCCCGAGGCAAAAGTTTCCAAAGATTCTTTTACTTTTCCGAAAGTATTTTTATCCGGCTCAATCGTCCGCAATCTCGGCTCATTGAAATATCCACGAGGAGCTTTTGCCGATAACTCACCACGGCGTATTTTTTGCCGTATGCCTCGTAAAATGTTTTCTCTTAAATTGTCGGTGTAATATTTAGCCTGACCGAAAGCGACAGAGAGCATAAACTTGCCCTGTGGTGTAGCCTCAAACCAAAAGGTAGGGAATTTTAGCGATACAATTTTGCCTGTATCCACAAGGTAGATAACCCTGCCTCCGTCTATGCTATTCCTCGCTAATCTATCAGGATTCCACGCTAAAATGCCCTGTGCAGTGCCTTTCTCCACTTCGCCAAGCATTTCATTGAATACCGCTCTGCCCGGCTCTTTGGCGGTTTTACTTTCGTAATATTCCTTAGTAACAAAAAGGTTGTTCTGCTTGGCGAACTCCCGAAGCTCTGTTAATTGAGCTTCAATAGAAAGCACCTGTCGCTCCTCGTCCTCTGATGATTTCCTGCAATAGATAAAATATTTAATCATATTTTTACACCGACAATTTTATAAATCTTTTTTCCATCGGCTCTTGCGTGATAACGCAAAACAAATTTTATTTGTAGAACCGCCGCCTTGCCTCGGGAACGCTCTCGGTGGATTTCCAAAAACCCTTTTCGTTCTTGGCTGAAACACGAGATAAGGTGCGAAGCACCGAATCAAA
>Ga0075880_11_pt2 | contig 9559 bp, 12 predicted proteins | sample RifGroA1_FD_68303 | JGI IMG/M metagenome (GOLD analysis project Ga0075880, IMG submission 68303) | Parcubacteria (Wolfebacteria) bacterium GW2011_GWA1_44_24
TTGACCAGGTGTTGGTGGAGATGGTGTATTTCCAGAAAGTAGCGGTGTTGTCGCCTGGATACGCATAAATATTGCCTGAACCGTCATAGGCCAGAGAGCTTCTATTGATCCCCCCTGGCGCGCTAGTCATAGTTGACCAGGTGTTGGTGGAGATGGTGTATTTCCAGAAAGTAGCGGTGCTATATCCTTGAAACGCAAAAATATTCCCTGAACCGTCGTAGGCCATATCGCCGTGAGAGAATAATCCCGGGGCATTGGTCATCACTGACCAGGTGTTGGCAGTCACGGTTTTAGTCAAAGAAACACTGGCTCCGGTTTCTGAACCGGAAACCGCGGTCGAAGAATTCGTCCCATTTCCAAATCCGCCGCCCGCGGCTGTTCCGCTGGTTGTTGAAGTCGCGCCGTCGTCCGTGAAAGTGTAAGAAGATTGGGTAATTTTAATGTCCGCTCCGATTGTCAAACCGCTGGTTGAAGTGGAATACTGGTTCCAATCGCTTTGATTGGTCGGATGGACCGCGTTGTTGGAAGTCGCCCCGCCGCTCCAACTGTTTTGCTGAAAAGTGTAAGTGGCGGCTTGGGCGATTTTCGGCTCGCTTAAAACGCCGAAAAAAGTTCCGGCAAGCGCGCCTAAAATTAAAATCACCGCCAAAAATTCGTGAAGATATTTTTTGTGTTTTTCCATTATATTTTATATTAAAGCGTTGATGATTTATTTTTTCGTTTTAGATTCCAATCCAAATACTCTTTTTTCCAATCTGCGCAATTGAGCGCCGAATATCATCATTTCTTGCTCTTGTTTTTCATAAAGCGCTATAAATTTATCAAGTTTTGTAAATAATTCACTGGATTTTTTTCTCATTTCTCTAATTTCAACTTCAACTCCGTCTAATCTTTTTTCAACGCCGTCAAATCTTTTTTCAAATTTATTTTCCAAATCAAAAAATCCTCGCTGAGTTAATTGCGCTAATTTTTCCAAAGTCATTTTTGATTTTTTATTTTTTAATGCCATAGATTTATTTTTAGTATATCCTTAAATTAAGTATATACTATGTCTTCTCCGCCCGCCTGTGGATAACTCAAAACGCGAGCGTCAAATAGAAATCCCTATTTTACTCCGCCCTATTTTACTATCCTAACTTACGATCGTAAGTTAGGATAGTAAAATAAAAACAAACCAGACAAAGAAAAAGAATTTCTATTTAATTTATGCGTTACCACCCATAATCCGTTATCTATATTATTTAGTATAGATATAATTTAGTATAAATATAGATTCACTGATTGTTTGCTTTTGTTCTATTCTTGTTCTATAATTTGTTCTATGGAACTCCATCCTGTTCAGGAAAAAATATATCAAATATACAAAGAAGCCGGTAAATTGCTTCCTTATCGCGAACTTGCCAAAATTCTCGGTGTTTCTTCGTTAAATACCGTTTCATATCATATCAACCAGCTCAAAAAGAAAGGTTATTTTGCTGTTGAAAAAGAATCGAAAGGAGTCGTTCCATTGAACATTAAAAATCTTCTTAATTTTGAATCAAAAAAAGGCCTCTATGTTCTGTTAAAAAACAACAAGCCGTTTTATGTGAAAGAAACGGAAGATATCAAAAAAAGCCTGCTTGAAAAAATCGTTGACAACGGTTCGCCGGTTTTTCTGAAAATAAAAGCGGAAGCAAATCCGGAGAATATCTCAATCGCCTACTATTTAATCGATGACCCGCAAAAAAGAAAAGACCTGGAACAATATCTCAAAAAATATTATTCCGACCAAGGAATTTCTCTTATTTAATTTTTTATTTGATTTTTTTATTTTTTGCGAACAAACAGCTAAAACCGCCAATTAATTCAATTTACTATCCTAATTTACGATCGTAAGTTGGGATAGTAAATAAAAATTAAGAATTTAAATTATGTGTTTCAAACTCCCGCTCTTGCTGACTTCAAATATCTCAACAAAATCAATCAATCTTAATTTTAACAAATCATCCAAAAATTGTTTTGGTATTTTTGTTTTGCCCACCCAAACGCTTTTCTGAATCATTTTGAAATCTAAATTTTTGAGAGCCGCTCTCACCCATCCCCTTTTTCTTTTTTCGGTTTCGGGAATATCGAAAGCGACGATAATTAAATTATTGCCGCTTTCTTTCTTGTAAGCATTTTCCGGAAATTTATTTTTTCGCTTTGTCAGCAAATTAAGAAGTTTATTCTTCCCTTTTTCGGTTAATACAAAATGTTTTTTATTTTTCTCCGTATTTTCTTCAATAAGGTCGTCTCTCTTCAATTTGTAAATCAAATTATAATATTTCTGCTTATCTTGATTATGAATTTTTTTCCTGAAGGATTTGATTTCCCTGTCGCTTTGCCGCTTTGAAAACTCATACTGCATTTTGCCGTAAGAAGCTCCATAGCCCGAACTCAAAATCGCATCGATAAGATCGATGGTGTTGACAGCGGCCCCTCCGACAATTTCTAATATTTTTAACGTAATATCCCCTCTCATATTTTCTTTCTTCTAAGATTTTACTATCCTAATTGACGATCGTCAATTAGGATAGTAAAAATGGCTGTGGATAAATTTGATGGAAAAATTGATATAATTAAATTATAATAGAATATAAAATAATGCCATTAGATGCCCAAAGAATAAAAATTCTTCTGGTTGACGACGATGAAATGATCCGGATTTATTTCCGCGATATTTTTTGGATTCACGGCCTGGAATATAAGTATGAATTGACGGTGGCCGACAACTTGAAAAAAGCCGAGGAAACAATCAACAATCCGGAAACCCGCCCAAACATCATTTTTCTCGACTTGGTGATGCCGATTGAAAAAGACGGCCGGGTTATTTCTTCTCCGGAAGCCGGCTTCTCCATAATTAAAAAAATAAAAAGCGACCCGAATTTGAAAAAAATAAAAATAATAGTTTTTTCCGGCCACAGCGAGAAATCACTCCAAGACCAGGTGAAAACGCTGGGAGCGGAAAATTATCTCGTTAAAGGCGACAACCTGCCGAAAGAGCTGGTGGAATTCGTGGAAAAAATAGCGTCAACATAAAATGAATCCAATTATCGAACTTAAAAACGTAAATCTCTGGTACGATAAAGAAAAACCCTCTGAAGTACACGCCCTGAAAAACGTCAATCTCGAAATAGAAAAGGGTGAATATGTGGCTTTTTTCGGGCCGTCCGGCTGCGGCAAAACCACTTTGCTTTACATAATTTCCGGCATTGATCAAGCGCAAGGAGGAGAAATTTTGATTAACGGCCGCGACATATCAAATTTTTCAAGAAGGGAGCTGGCAATTTACCGGCAAATCGGCATCGGCATTGTTTTTCAACAATTCAATTTAATTCCCTCTTTGACGGTGATGAACAATGTTGCTCTGCCGATGGCGTTTCTGGGAGTTTCCCAGGAAAAAAGAGAAAAGGAGTCCCTGCGGCTTTTGGAGCGGCTGGACATAAAAGAATTGAAAGACCGTTATCCGTTTGAACTTTCCGGCGGCCAACAGCAAAGAGTGGGTATTGCCCGGGCCTTGGCCAACAATCCGCCGATTATCGTGGCTGACGAGCCGCTCGGCAATCTTGATTCAGCCAACGCGGAAAAAGTTCTGGAATTTTTGAAAGAGCTGAACGAAAAAGACGGCCGAACCATTATTATGGTCACTCATGAGGCCTGGAGCTTGAGGGACGCAAAAAAAATCTTTTACATGAAAGACGGCGAAATCACCAAAACCGAGGAATCCAAGCCGGGCCGGGTCGCCGAAGCGATTTCCAAACATATTTTCAAAGAACTTTCACAACAAACTTCTCCGTCGGAAGCGATGGCCCAAGCTCTTTCCGGCCTTTTACTCAGAGGTTATTCGATTGATGAAATAAAAAGATTTGAATTTTTCTTGTCCCAGCGGTTTAGCGACAAAATAGATCCGGAAACTTTCCGGCGGGTGCTTGACCGGCCATATAAAGACGGCGGTGTCGGTTTATGGAAACAAAAAGCCGCGAAAATCGCCGCCTACACTGACGAAATCGCCGAAAAAAGAAGAACAATTGAAGAAATTTACGCCGAATTGGAAAAAAATCCCGAAACGCCGCTGGTCGCGGAAATCGAAAAAATCAGGGATTGGCTGTTTGAAGCTTATCACGGTAAACTGAGTGAAATCCAAAGAATCCGCCTTGATGAAATTATCGGTGAAAGACTGAAAAACATCATTGACGCCGAGCAATTCCAGAAAATTCTCAATTTTCCCAAAAATCAGTTCGGTATCGGGTTGTCTTTCAGAAGTTCATTAAAAATCGGCGAAAGAATGGAAGCGATTTTGGTCGGCAATCATAACAACAACGGCTCGCTTCATGTTTAATAAATTATGATTTCCAATTTGGAACAAACTCACGGCTTATCGACAATCGACTTGTTCAAACTCTCTTTGAGAGTTTTTCGCACCAAACCATTGCGAACATTTTTGACAATTACGGGTATGTCGTTCGGCATCGGTACGGTTTTGTTTTTAATCTCCCTGGGCTACGGCTTACAGTATGTTTTAATCGGAAAACTTGTTTCCACCGAAGATTCTCTGATAACGCTTGAAGCGCTTTATCCTTCGGAAACGGATTTGAACATCGTTCAAGACGATTTAAAAATGATTGCCGACCTGCCGCAAACCGCGGAAATTTCTCCGGTGGCAGAATTCACCGGAGAAATAAAAAACCAGGACGTCACCGGACTGATAATGATAAAAATTGTCAGGGCAAATTATTTCCGCTTATCCGGGCAAATGCCGGATGTCGGCACGGATTTCAAAGAAGCCGAACCAGCCGTTATTCTTTCCGCTTCCGCCCTGAAATTGACCGGTCTGTATGACGCTTTTTTAGCTTTTAGGGAAAAAAGCCTGGGACAGAAATTCCCTTTCAAAATTTTTTATCAAAGCGAAGGGAAAATAGAAGTGGAAGAAACAAAAACCAAAGAACCGCTGACCCTGAAGGGAGTCATCACCGACGAGCTTCAGCCGCCTTTTGCTCTGATTCCCGAAGAATTTTTGGATAAAAAACCGCCGTTTTACAAAAAAGTTCTGGTAAAAGCCAAAGATATCAACTCCGTCGAATCTTTGCGCGACAAACTTCTTGAAAAAGGATTTTTGATTTCCGCCCGGATAGATTTGGTCAACCAGGCCACCAAGGTGATGGGAATCATCACTACGGTTCTCGGAGTCTTCGGGGTGACGGCTTTGATTGTCGCCGCCGTCGGAATGTTTAATACGATGGTGGTCAGTTTTTTGGAAAGAATTTTCGAAGTGGGAATAATTAAATCGCTCGGCGCCACCGACACCGATGTCAGAAATTTGTTTTTGATGGAATCTTTCGTGATGGGATTTTCAGGAGGCGTCGGCGGCGTCGCTCTGGGAATGGGCGTCGGCGAACTCGCCAATCTTGCTTTGAACATATTGGCGTCCCGTTTAGGCGGCAAACCCTTTGATATTTTCATCACTCCTCTTTGGTTTATAGGCCTGATTATCGCTTCATCGAGTTTAATCGGCCTTGTCGCCGGCTTCTGGCCGGCCAGACGCGCTTCTTATCTTTCTCCCAAAGAAGCGTTCATTAGAAAATAAAGTGTGGGCGGTATAGGATTTGAACCTATGACCCCTGCAATGTGAATGCAATGCTCTGCCACTGAGCTAACCGCCCCGCGCTTTTGAAAAGCGCTTTTTTGCGCTTAGACGAGTTCCGCCGTTGCTCCGACTTCTTCCAGTTTTTTCTTCAATTCTTCGGCTTCTTCTTTCTTTAATCCCTGTTTTATCGGTTTCGGCGCGCCTTCAACCAGGTCTTTAGCTTCTTTAAGCCCCAATCCAGTCGCTTCTTTGACTATTTTAATGACGTTAATTTTTTGTTCGCCGCCGGATTTAAGAACAACGTCGAAAGATGTCTTTTCCGCCGCCACGCCTCCGCTTTGAGAGGCTCCCGCTGCCGCAGGCATAGCGGCCGAAACGCCGAATTTTTCCTCCAAAGTTTTTACCAAATCAGCGAGTTCGACAACCGTCAATTTTTCGATTTTTTCGATGATATCGTGAAATTTTTCCATTTTAATTTAATTATTTATTTTCGACCATTTTAGATTTTTCACTCAACACATGCATAAACATTTTTATCGGCGCCGAAATCATGCCGACCAACTGGCCAAGCAAGATTTCCCTCGAAGGCAACCGGCCGATTTTTCTGACCGTTTCCGCATCGATGAAATTCTTCGCGAACAAATCGTAACCGCCTAAAATTTTCAATTCCGATTTGTAAATCGGGCCGGCAATTCCGAGAATATCTTTGTCCGAAAAAATCGTTCCCACCTGTGATTCAAACTGCTCCGGATTGAAATCAATGCCGCTTTCCTTGAAAGCAACCCGCAATAATTTTTTTTTGATTACTTTCAGCTTGGCGCCGATATCCAATAAAACCCGTCGCAACTTTTTAAGGTCTTCCACCGTTTTACCGGAAAAATCAATAAAAACCAAAGATTGGCTGTTGCTAATCGCTTTTTTTCCTTCTTTAATTTGTTCGGCTTTTTGCTGCTTAGTAAGCATAATAAATAAAAAACGGCTTTCAAGGCCGCGGTCAAAAATAACTTATCCTCGAGAGGTCTTATTTAACGCCTCTTGTCTGCGGACTTTATGATTCAATATTAGACTATTGAATATTTTTTGTCAAATTTACTATCCTATTTTACGATCGTAAAATAGGATAGTAAAACGAAGCCTTCTTATATTTTAAGCAAATTCCATATTGTCGAAGTTTGTAGCCACTTGGTTGCTAAAATGACGAAAATGGCGATTGGCGTCCATAAATAATAAAGCGAAACGCGGAAAAACGGAAAACGGAAAATCAAAAAAAAGAAAAATTGAATCGATAAATATGCTAAAACCAAAAAAATAAAATAAAAAATCAAACCGGGATGGCCGACTAAAAAAAGCGACAACGCGCCGAGCCAAAATTCTTCCGGATAGAAAAATCTTTCCCGGTATTTTTTATTTAAAATCGAAGCCGCAATAAAAAATAAAATTGCGGCGGCTAAAGAAATCAGATAAGACGCAAAAAATCTGGTGATAACATAAAAAATAAAATAATTGGCGGATTGATGTGGCGGCAAAAGGAATTTTGAAATCCCGTTTTGAGACCAAACTTGATACTGAAGATAAGACCGGTAAAAAAGCGCGGCAAAAACGACGGATATTGAAAATAAAAAAATATATTTCGCCAAAAAGGGGCGCCGTAATATCTGCGCCCCCAAAACAACGATTAAAACAAAAAGAGAAAAAACTGACAGCATTTTCGCCGAAACTTAGAGGTTAAGACCGGGGTCAGAGCCGATTTCATAATAGTTGTTGTTATTGCCGCCATCACTGGTCATTTGAGGAGAATATTTGTTGCTCTCCAATACCGCATCCAATTCCCAAGTATTTTGACCGTCGTCATTTTTAAACGCGTAGTGATAAAGCGCGCTTTGAACTGGATCAAGCGGCAATCGGCTCAACGGCGAACCGCCGCTAGTCTGGTTAAAATCAATGTTAACCCAACCGCTGCCACTAACAGATGTATTGGAATTGGTTGCGCAAGCCGGAGGAAACGGCCCTGTTGATGTGGCAAAAGTGCAAGTCGTGGTCGCGGTGAATAACGGCGAGGTGGTGGCCGTAGCCGCGTACATGCTTAACGCCGCATGAACGCTGCCCAAATCTCCCAGCCTTTGCGAATCTCTGGCTTGCTTCAATAATTCAGCCGGATTCAAAACCAAAGTCACGGTAGTGGCTAAAATCGCCAAAATACCGATAACAATCAAAAGTTCCAAAAGAGTAAAACCTTTTTTCATTTATAATTTATAATTACCGACCTTTTCCGTCCTGCCTAGCCAGCAGGTTTTTTATTATTATACACAATAAACCACTCAAAGGAAATCGGCTTGTGGATAACTTTCTGCCTTATCCCGCGAAGCTTATAATTTCAGAAATTCTTTGACTTTTTGAATTAATTCGTCAATGGAAATCTCGGCTTTAATAAAATATGCCATTGCCCCCAATTCTTTGCCTTTGGCAATGTCTTCGCGCTGACCCAAATTGGAAATGATGATTATCGGCAAATCTTTAATTTGAGCCTGAAGCTGGGGGTCTGACCGCGCTTCTTCCATCAATTCAAAACCGGTTTTTTTCGGCAAAATCAAATCGAGCAAAACAATGGCCGGCCGGCTTGCTTTCAAATAACTTAAAGCTTCCTCGCCGTCTTTAGCCAAGATAATTTCGAATCCTTCTTTTTGTAATCTGTTTTTCAGCAAAGAAGACAAAAATGGGTCGTCTTCGACAAGAAGAATGGTTTTCATATTCTATTTCAAATTAAATTTATTGCGTAATAAATCTATTATATAAATTAAAAATCCGCCTCGCAAGACGGCGGATTCCAAATACACAATCAGAACTTTTTCAATTATCCCAATAATCGTGACTTAAGGCTCCACGACCAACACCTTTGAAATCGACACTAATTTAGTTTAATTGATTCACGCACAGCTTCCGCTACGCGTGCCTTGTTACGACTTCGCCCATGTCACCGAGCTAAGGCTGCTCCGACGCAATGTCGGGGTTCACCTTCTCCCGGCTCCCTTGGCGTGACGGGCGGTGAGTACAGGACCCGAGAACGTATTCACCGCGCCATAGCTGATGCGCGATTACTAGCGATTCCGGCTTCATGAGGGCGAGTTTCAGCCCTCAATCCGAACTGGGGCCGATTTTCTGAGATTAGCTCCAGCTTGCGCTTTGGCAAACCCTTTGTATCGGCCATTGTAGCATGAGTGTGGCCCAGGGTATCAGAGGGCCATGCGGATTTGACGTCATCCCCGCCTTCCTCCGTGTAAACACGGCAGTCTCGTCTGACACTTATAACAGACAACAGGGGTTGCGCTCGTTACCCCACTTAAGGGAACAATTCAAACCACGAGCTGACGACAACCATGCAGCACCTGTGCTGGCGTCCTTGTGAGACAGCTGTCCTTTCAAACAGCTTTCGCCAACATTTCAAACCCTGGTAAGGTTTCTCGTGTACCATCGAATTAAACCTCATGCTCCACCGCTTGTGCGGGTCCCCGTCTATTCCTTTGAGTTTTAGTCTTGCGACCGTACTTCCCAGGCGGTCCGCTTAACGCGTTAGCTTCGCCACTCCGAGGGTCGATACTCGAAACAGCTAGCGGACATCGTTTAGGGCGTGGACTACAAGGGTATCTAATCCTTTTTGCTGCCCACGCTTTCGCGTCTCAGGGTCAGGAACGTCCCAGCAGAATGCCTTCGCCTTTGGTGTTCCAGCCGATATCAACGGATTTCACCCCTACACCGGCTGTTCCATCTGCCTCTAACGCCCTCTAGTTTGATAGTTTCCGAAGCAGGCTCAGGGTTAGGCCCTGAGATTTAACTTCAGACACATCAATCTCCCTACACGCTCTTTACGCCCAATAAATCCGGATAACGCTCGGGGTCTCTGTATTACCGCTGCTGCTGGCACAGAGTTAGCAACCCCTTATTCAACTGGTACCGTCAGTC